>Ga0310811_10000130_pt1 | contig 111735 bp, 104 predicted proteins | sample YCmetagenome_FD_207642 | JGI IMG/M metagenome (GOLD analysis project Ga0310811, IMG submission 207642) | Soil microbial communities from experimental microcosm in Duke University, North Carolina, United States - YC | ecosystem: Engineered > Artificial ecosystem > Soil microcosm > Unclassified... | reverse complement strand
CGATACCGATAGCGCGGGCAGCATGGTGTTTGGATACACCACCATGCTGGTGGGGTTTTCGCTTATTTTTGTGAATATAAAGGTGAGCCGCGATAAAAATGGCGGCATTATCTCGTTTGGCAAGGCCTTTAAGATCGGTTTCGGTATAACGCTGATCGCTTCGGCCATATACGTTATGGGATGGATGATCGAATACTACGTGTTCTTTCCCGATTTTTACGACAAATGTGAAATTCACCAGGTAGCCAAGCTGAAAGCAGCGGGTGCTCCATTAGCACAGGTACAAGCAAAGTCGCAGGAATATGAACAGCTGAAAAAGTTGATCCATAACCCGCTTGTCCACGCATTTATGACCTTAATAGAGATATTTCCTGTAGGCGTGTTGGTTTCGCTGGTTGCTGCGCTTATTCTAAAACGCAAACCGGGACAGGAAAGCGGTGTTTTGGCAAGCCCTGTCAGCCAATGAAAAACTGCTGGCTTATTATTTTGCCGCCTTTAACCTGGTAAACGCAAAGCTCTTCCATGTTTACCTCGCCCCGGTCTGCGTGGGTAAAGCTCATGGTTAGTTTGACGGTGAAATAGCTGCCGCTTATTAACGGCTCCGAGAAGATGATACTATGTATCTGCGCCTTGGCTAAAAACTGCCTTTCGCGTTCTATCAAAGTTATAAGCCCCCTCGCCGGGGGCATTATCGGGTATAAGGGGTCGATGCTCTCGGCTTCCTCGCCAAATAGCTCACGGTAAGCTTCTACGAACTTTTGTTCGTTGCAAAGCTTGATCAGCTTGTCGGCGATTTGTTTTATATCAGGCATACACTTTATTAAGTAACGTCGCTGCTTCGGTTTTGGTTTATTTCATCTTCACGTATGTCTCTATGATGACATGATCCACCACACCCGGAACTTTTTCGACGCCGCGCTGGGTCATCGTGTCGTTTTTCAGGGCCATAGTGAAATCAAAATCATGACCTTCCCATTCGCGGGCGTTACAATATTGCAGGTATTCGGTGTATTTATCACCCGAAAGTGTATAAGTTCCCGCGCCGGCCGTAAAAATAGGTGTGTCTATCTTCCCCTTTTTTGTGTCATGGGTAAAAAATGTAAAATGGGTGTCGTTGTACAATTTTACCGTTTCAATGCCGGCTTTAGGCGACGTATCAACGGTGTCTTTGGTGATGGATTTACTGCTAACTAACCGCCATGAGCCGTTCAGGGGCGATTTAGTTGATGCCGTTTCAGCAGTTTCAGTTTTTTGTTTGCATGATGCAAGCGCCAGCAGGGCGGCAGGAAAAATGAACAGGTATCGCATGGTTTATGTGGTTGGTTATTGAAGCATAATATTAAATATAATTTTTAAAATCACCGCCAATATTTAATATATATCTGCCCGGGTGCAATTGTTAATTGTTGTTAAAATGTGTTAAACAGTTGTTAATCAGTGTGCGATCAGTGTTTCGCTGTTTACATTTGATAATCAAACGCCTCTCCGTATGCTCCAAAATTTCCTAAAGATCGCCTGGCGAAACCTGCTTCGCCACAAAGTTTTCTCGCTGATCAATATCGGCGGCCTGTCCATCGGCATTGCTGCCTGCCTGCTTATATCACTTTATGTGAATTATGAATTAAGCTTTGATACTTACAACCTCAAAAAGAACAGGATAGTTCGCGTAGCAAATATTATGCGCACCCCGGAGAATGATAATGTAGCCGCGGCGCCTTCGCCAACACTTTTGGCAGCTACTTTAAGAACTTATCCTGAAATAGAGACCGCCGTGCGTTTTGAACCCGCGCGTGCGGTAATGAAGGTGAACGACCATTTATTTACAGAGGACCATGTTTACAAGGCCGATGCAAATGTGTTTGACGTTTTCAGCTGGAAATTCAAGGAAGGCGATCCCAAACGGGCGCTTGCCGGTCCGCATAAAATGGTGCTTTCCGCATCACTGGCTAAGAAATATTTTGGCGATCAAAGCGCCGTGGGTAAAAACATAACTTTTAACAAGGTGCTTTACCAGGTGACCGGGGTGCTTGAGGATTTGCCCGAAAATTCTGACCTGAAGGTTAGCGCACTTTTGTCGCCGGAGTTTTCAAAAATAACCAAATGGATGGAGGATGATTTTGCGGTATATACCTTTGTTCTTTTCAAGCAAAAACCCGACCTGGTAAATTTTCAAAGGAAATTGGATGTGATATCCAAACACGACATCCAGCCCGAGCTAAACAAAATGGGCGCCGTGAAATATTCCATCAAGTTTACCATTCAGCCGCTTAACAATGTACACTTTGCCACAGGCTACCTGGGCGATACGCCAAAAGGGGATAAACAACTCATCTATATTTTTTCGGTGCTGGCTGTAGTGATATTGGTTATTGCCCTTCTGAATTACATTAACCTGTCTACAGCTCGGGCTACTGAAAGAGCAAGAGAAGTTGGTGTACGCAAAGTAAACGGAGCGCTGCGGCCGGCCCTTATCAGGCAGTTCCTGTTTGAATCATTTTTCGTCACTACCATTGCGCTGGCCATAGGCTTAGGATTGATGTTTGCGATGCTGCCGTTTTTAAACAGTTTGCTCCAGGCAAAGGTCGGGCTCACCTGGTCGACCTATAGTTTTTGGGCGATTTGCGCCGTTGTACTGGCTTCCTCGCTGTTGACGGGCCTTTATCCTGCATTTGTATTGTCTGCCTTTCAGCCGGTAACGGCATTGAAGGCCAACTTCAGGCAAATGTCTAAGGGGCTGACCTTGCGAAAAGTGATCACTGTAACCCAATTTGCCATCGCGACGGTCATGATAGCCGGCGCATTCATTATGAACCGGCAGATAAACTATGTTGAACATAAGTCGTTGGGATACAACCGTAACCAGGTTTTGAATATTGCCTTGCCCGATGATTCGGTGGCGCTGCTTAATGTCAAAGCGTTCGATAATGCCTTAAAACAAATGAGTGCAGTTAAAGCAACAGCTATCCAGACAGGCTTCTCTGCCGGGAATACGGATATGGCCCCCAAAGCAACTACGCTGACTACCGTGAACGGCGTTAAAAGGGAAACCATGTCCAATTACTTTTCTGTGGATGAAAAATTTATGCCATTGCTGGGCATGCATCTCGTAGCAGGGCGTAATTTTTCGGCCGATATGCCTACCGACAAGAAGCAGGCTTTTATTGTAAACGAAGCTTTTGTAAGCCTGGTAGGGTGGAAGAACCCGGTCGGGCAGTCCATTGAAGGATTTGATCATAAGGGAACGGTAGTGGGCGTTGTCAAAAATTTTCATTATGCTTCTATGCATAATCCAATCGCACCGCTTGTGATGGTATACACTTCTATGAAGCCGATGTCGATCTTAGTAAAAATAGACCCGAACAAGGTTAAACAAGTACAGGATACCTGGCATAGCTATTTTCCGGATTTTCCGTTCGATAGTAATTTTTTGGATGCAGATTTCAACTCCACCTATCAAAAGGATATGACCACTATAAGGCTTTTTAATTATTTTACCATACTGTCCATATTGATCGCGTGCCTTGGCCTTTACGGCCTTGCCTACCTGGTGGCTATGCAGCGTACCAAAGAGATCGGCATCCGAAAAGTGCTTGGCGCTGCATTTCGGCAGTTGTTTGTCTTATTAGCAAAAGATTTTGTTAAACTGATTGCCATAGCCGCATTGCTGGCCGTACCATTAGCCTGGTTTATCATGAACAAATGGCTCAACGGTTATGCCTACCATATTTCGGTTAGCTGGTGGCTATTGGTAATGCCCGTTTTCGCTGTTTTATTGATCGCTTTATTGGTCATCAGTTATCAAACAATTAAAGTTGCGGTCACAAATCCGGTTAAAAGCTTAAGAAGCGAATAGATCACCTTCTCCAATTCATAATGTTAAAAAAGGCTCTTTGTACGGAGCCTTTTTTGAGCAAACACACCCGGCGCAGGCGTGTTTACGACAAGTTTTTATTTTATTAGGAACTTAAAAAACTAATCGCATACCTTTGTCACTCCAATAACGCCGCGCCATGATAATAGCAGCAGTCCGTCTAAGGTTCTAACCTGGACTACCACATCCGCTTCTTTGTTCGTCAGCCCCTGGCTGACTGGTTTCATTTTTTACGTTACTCTATTTTTCATGACAACATTTCAACCGGCTCCAGGTAAGCTATCGAGGACATTCTCACTTCTAAAACAAGCCCTAAAAGGCGGAAATCACGATTTTACCAAAGGCAGTATACGCCGCGCGGTATTGTTATTGGCCATCCCGATGATGCTGGAAATGGTGATGGAATCTGTATTTGCCATAGTCGATCTCTTTTTTGTGGGCCATTTAAAAAACAGCAGTTATGCTGTACAAACCGTGGGATTGACCGAATCGGTACTGACTATCATCTATTCGCTGGCAATCGGTTTAAGCATGGCCGCCACCGCCGTTGTAGCCCGACGCATGGGCGAACATAATCCCGTAGACGCGGCAAAAGCAGGTATGCAGACTATTTCCATCGCTTTAATTATCAATATTCTGATCGGTGGCGCCGGATTTTATTTTGCTTCGGATATCTTGAAGATCATGGGCGCAACTGCCGAAACGATACGGATGGGCGTAAATTATACCCGTATCATGATGGGCGAGACGATCATCATCGTGCTGCTGTTTTTGATCAACGGTATATTCCGGGGTGCAGGTAACGCGGCCATAGCCATGCGTAGTTTGTGGATAGCCAATATTGCTAATATTATCCTTTGCCCGTTATTGGTTAATGGCCTGGGCTTGTTTCCTGGTCTGGGGGTAACTGGTGCGGCTATTGCCACAACTATCGGTCGTGGCATCGGCGTATGTTACCAGGTCTATCACCTTTTCAATGGCAGAAACCTGATTAAGGCGCGAATCGCATATTTAAGGCCCCATTGGGAGCAGGCCAAAGCAATATTGAAGATAGCGCTGCCCGGCATCTTCCAGTTTACCATCGGATCGTGCAGCTGGATATTTTTATCAGGGCTGGTGGCCAACGTAGGCGGCGATGAGGGGTCGGCAGGTTACCAAACAGCCATCCGATTATTGCTGTTTTTCATGCTGCCGGCATGGGGCATGAGCAATGCTGCGGCCACGCTGGTAGGCCAAAACCTGGGAGCAAAACAGCCTGAGCGTGCGGAGGATTCAGTATACAAAACCATAAAATACAATATGATCTATATGGGCTTTGTAACGCTTATAAGCCTGGCAGCCAGCGGCCTGCTCGCCGCAATTTTTTCAAATGATGCAGCGGTACGCCAAATAGCCTCTAAAGCCCTGCTAATTATGAGTACGGGTTATATTTTTTATGGTATCGGTATGGTAATGATGAGCGCTTTTAACGGAGCGGGCGACACCTGGGCGACAACTAAATTGAATTTCATCGGTTTCTGGCTGTTCCAGGTGCCACTGGCATATGTGCTGGCCAAAACCTTTCATTGGGAAACAACAGGCGTATTTATTGCCATTCCAATCTCTCAAACGTTTATTGCGATAACCAGCTACCTGCTTTTTAAACGCGGAAACTGGAAGAAAGTAAAAGTTTAGTGATGCAACAACTTTTGTGTGTATTAATAGTTAATATAGAAATTTCTTAGCTGTTAATATGTGCAAAAGTTGTTTGCCTTTTGGCAATTTTATACCTTATCTTTATATTAAGGTCTCCCCCCGTCTTTCCTTTCACCTATAAACCTATGAGCAAGCTTATTTTGATCGACGACGATCCCATGTACCATAAAATTTCCCAATTAATGCTGAGAGAATACAGCGTTGTAAAGGATGTAGTTTCAAGCACAGATGCCAAAGCCACACTTGATTTCCTTGAAGAGAACAAGGAAAATCCCGAACAACTGCCCGATTATATTTTTGTCGATTTAAACATGCCGGGCTACAATGGGTGGGATTTTTTAAATGATTACAAAAAAATATACGATTCGCTTCGGAAGGCCATTCATGTCTATATAGTTTCTTCATCTATCGCTCCGCATGATATTAAAAAGTCAAAGACCTATTCTTTTGTCGACTCGTTCATAATCAAACCGCTTACACGGGAATTTCTTCACGAGCTGATGGCTTGATAATAAATAGTTGACAAAGTCAACTATTTATTGCAGTTTTGTATCATGAATGATCATAATGCCATTATTCGTGACATCAGGAGCTTTAATCGCTTCTACACGGATATTATCGGGCTGCTCGACCAGCATTTGCTGGATAGTCCCTACGCGCTTGTCGAAGCCCGCATTCTATTCGAGATAAATAACGCGGGAAATATTCAGGCATCTCAAATAATCGATAAAATGCATATCGACAAAAGTTATCTGAGCCGCCTGCTAAAAAAACTTGAAAAAGATAAGCTCATTATTCGTAAACGATCAGGTAACGACGCACGGGCAGTTATACTTTCATTGACAGAAAAAGGGGAGAAGGAGTTCGGAATGCTCAACAAGGCCTCGAACGAACAAATAAATAATCTGATCGCTCCGTTGTCAAACGGTCAAAAGAAAAAACTGGGCCTGGATATGTCGGGCATAATGGAAGCGTTGAAGCCCGGCAAAAAGATTAAGCCGGACGAGATCAATATTCGTACGACGTTGTTGCCCGGCGACCTTGGTTATATAGCTTTCCTGCATGGAAAGGTATATGCCGAAGAATGCAGCTATGGGTTAAATTTCGAAGGTTATGTATTGGAAAGCCTGGGCGAATTTGCACATCAGTATAATCCGTATAAGGACAGGGTATGGATATGTGAGCATCTGGGTAAGATTGTGGGTTTCCTTGCCGCAGTAAATCGCGGCCAAAGTGCGCAGCTCCGATACTTTATCCTGCTGGAGGAATACCGTGGAATGGGATTAGGTAAAAAACTAATGGATAGCTTTATGGAGTATTTAAAGGAGCAAAGATTATCCGCTGCTTATTTGTGGACCACCAATGAACAACAGACAGCTACCGCGTTATATAAAAGGTATGGTTTTCAACTTACGGAAGAGAAGCCATCAAAGGCATTTGATAAAGAGCTAACCGAGCAAAGGTATGATTTGATAAGATCAGATTTAATTAAAGCTCATTCATAAAAAAAGCTGTCCTGATTAAGACAGCTTTATATTTTGACGTGTTCCCGACGAGATTCGAACTCATATCATCAGAACCGGAATCTGACATTCTATCCGTTGAACTACGGGAACAATAACCGGGGCAAATATATCAATTTGCCCCGGAATTAGAACGGAAACTTATATGTAACGATTGATCAGGTTCTCCAGGTATTCCTGCCTGCCGCTGATGGTTTTTGGTTCGCCATTAGCTACTGCGTAATCTCTAAGTGCTTCAAGCGATACTTTTCCTTCTTCGAAGGCCTTGCCTGTTCCGCTGTCGAACGAAGCATACCTGTCTTTCCTTACCTTTTTATAATCCGATTTTTGTAGTACCTGGTCCGCTATCACCAACGCCCTTGCAAAAATATCCATACCACCAATATGCGCATAGAAAAGATCAGCTGTATCGGTTGAGTTTCTGCGAATCTTGGCGTCGAAGTTGATGCCGCCGCCAGCAAACCCACCGGCTTCCAGTATGATTAGCATATATTCCACCACTTCATTGATATTATTAGGGAATTGATCGGTATCCCATCCATTTTGCGCATCACCACGGTTGGCGTCTATCGAACCCAACAAACCGGCATCAGCGGCCACCTGCAGATCGTGCTGGAACGTATGACCGGCTAAAGTAGCGTGGTTTACCTCCAGGTTCAATTTCATGTCGTCCAACAGGTCATATTTCTGCAAAAAACCCAACACGGTAGCTGCGTCATAATCATACTGATGTTTGGTTGGCTCGCATGGTTTAGGCTCGATGAAGAACGTTCCCTTAAATCCCTGCTTGCGTGCATAAGCTATTGATTGATGAAGGAATTGCGCAAAATGTTCCTGCTCGCGTTTCATATCAGTATTCAACAAAGTCATATAGCCTTCCCGGCCGCCCCAGAATACATAATTCTCGCCACCTAAAGCGATAGTTGCATCTAATGCGGCTTTAACCTGGGCTGCGGCATGTGTCAGCACATGAAAGTCGGGGTTGGTAGAAGCGCCGTTCATATAGCGGCGGTTAGAGAATAGGTTAGCCGTACCCCAAAGCAACTTGACACCGCTGGCGGCTTGCTTTTGCTTAGCATATTCAACCATAGCCTGCAGGCGCCTGTCATTTTCGTTGATGTCGTTGGTGTAATCAACTACATCAACATCATGAAAGCAATAATAGGGCAGGTTCATCTTGGTAATGAACTCGAACGCTGCGTCCATTTTATCTTTGGCCCTTTCAACCGCGTCAGCCTTTTCATTCCACGGAAAAAGGTGGGTTGGTTCGCCGAAAGGATCAGCACCCGAGCCACAGAAGGAGTGCCAGTAAGCGCAGGCAAAGCGCAGGTGGTCCTTCATGGTCTTTCCGCCAACCATTTTATCCGCATCGTACCAGCGGAATGCCAATGGGTTATCACTTTGCGGACCTTCGTATTTTACCTGTCCTATGCCTTTGAAAAATTCTTTTTCACCAGTGAGTATCATGTCTTAGTTATTGAATGATTGATTTATTGAATTATTGATTGATTTTAAGGTGTTCCAGCAGCAGATTTTTCCAATCCTGGTATACCGGTTCAAACTTATTGTTCGATGCCGGTTCAATTACTTTTATCTTTTCCATTTTGCTAAAAGCTTCAGCAGGCGAAGTAAACACTTTCGATCCGATGCCGGCGCCCAGTGCCGCACCCACACTGCCGTCGTTCTTATAAAGTTCGACCGGCACGCCGGTGGCATTTACAAATATTTCAGCAAAAAGATCACTCAGAAAAAGGTTGGCTTTGCCGGCACGGATGACGGATGGATTCATGCCGTTTTCGCGCATGATATCCAGGCCATAGCGAAATGCGCAGGCAATGCCTTCCTGCACGGCACGCATGATATGCTCTTTACTATGTACGTTCAGGTCGATATTGTGAAAATGAGCGCCAATCGGTTTGTTATTCAGCATCCGTTCCACACCATTACCGAAAGGTAAAATACGCAGTCCGTAGCTTCCGGAAGGGGACTGCGCCGCCTTTTCGTTCATTTGCGTATAACTGACCGATGGACCAAACAGTGTTTTAACCCAACTGTATAACCTGCCTGTCCCGTTAATGCAAAGCAATACACCCAGGCGTTTTTGTTTTTCGGTATAATTAACATGCGCGAACGTATTTACGCGCGATTGCGGGTCGTATGCAAGTTTGTCGCTTACACCATAAATTACTCCCGACGTGCCGGCTGTTGCGGCTACTTCGCCCGGGTTAAGTACATTTAATGATAAAGCATTATTGGGCTGATCACCTGCTTTATAGGCCACAGGTATGCCAGCCTTCAGGCCCAATATTTTTGCTATTGCAGGTAATAATTCACCATGATTGGAAAATACAGGCTGTACTTCAGGGAAAAACGGAGTACTGAATCCAAAATATTTGATGATGTCTTTCGAGAGCTTATTTTCTTTGAAATCGAAAAATATACCCTCTGATAAGGCAGATTCGGATGTGGTTATTGCACCGGTCAACCGCATCGCGATAAAATCGCCAGGCAGCATGATCTTGTCGATCTGGTCATAAACATCCGGTTCATTTTGTTTTACCCAGGCCAGCTTGGATGCAGTAAAGTTGCCCGGCGAATTAAGCAGGCGTTCAAGGCATTTCTTTTCACCGATGGCTTTGAAAGCTTTTTCGCCTGTTTCCACCGCACGGCTGTCGCACCAAATAATGCTGTTTCTTAATACCTGCTGATCTTTGTTTACCAATACCAACCCATGCATCTGATAAGCAATCCCTATGGCCGAAATGTCGTTGGGGTCATATTTGCCGCTTTTATTGCACAATTGAATGGCCTGCTGCACCTGCAACCACCACATATCTGGCGATTGTTCGGCCCAGCCGGGTTGGGGTGCAAGTATAGGGCTTTCCTCATCAGGGTATTGGGCTGAAGCTATGGCTGCCTGCGTTTCCGGATCGACCACCGAAACTTTGATGGATGAAGTGCCAATATCGATACCTAATAGCAGCATGCCTTTTGATTTAGCTTAAGAATAAGTTTATAAAACTGGTGAATAGTGACAGCGAATTTAAATTATTTTTTTAATCACAATATCAATTCCATAAGAATAAATGTAATCGATACATTTTTTCACGATCTATCGGCCGCGGAGCAGAAATAAAAAAGGCTTAGATGAATTCTAAGCCTTTTTGATAAAAATAAGATCTTTTTATACGTTAAACCTAAAATGCATAATATCGCCGTCCTGCACAATGTAGGTTTTGCCTTCAATGGCCATTTTGCCGGCTTCCTTAATAGCAGCTTCCGAGCCATTATATTTCACAAAGTCTTCGTATTTGATAACTTCGGCACGAATAAATCCTTTTTCAAAATCGGTATGTATAACGCCTGCCGCCTGTGGGGCGGTAAAGCCCTGGGTGATGGTCCAGGCACGAACCTCCTGCACGCCTGCTGTAAAATAGGTAGCCAGGTTAAGCAGCCTGTAAGCGGCCTTGATCAGTTTGTTTACGCCCGATTCTGCAAGACCTAAGTCGTCAAGAAACATCTGGCGTTCTTCATAGGTTTCCAATTGCGCTATTTCAGATTCGATTTGCGCCGAAATGATCAACACTTCAGCATTTTCTTCCTTTACAGCAGCCTTTACTTTTTCAACGTAAGCATTGCCGGTGTTGACGGAACCTTCGTCCACATTACAAACATAAAGCACCGGCTTGGCTGTCAGCAGCCAGATATCCTCGATATATTCTTTGTCTTCTTCCGCAACAGGAGCGGTACGGGCAGATTTTCCGGACAGCAAATGATTTTTATAAATGGTCAGTACATCAAAAGCCTTTTTGGCTTCCTTATCGCCGCCTGTCTTAGCCATTTTTTCGATCTTGTTGATCTTTTTCTCGATCGAATCAAGATCCTTTAACTGCAATTCAGTATCGATGATCTCTTTATCCCGAATAGGGTTGACAGAACCGTCTACATGGATCACGTTGTCATTATCAAAACAGCGGAGCACGTGTATGATAGCGTTGGTCGCCCTGATATTCGCTAAAAACTGGTTACCGAGGCCTTCACCCTTGCTGGCGCCCTTTACGAGGCCCGCTATATCAACGATCTCGATAACATTCGGAACGGTATTTTTGGGTTCGACTATTTCAACCAATTTGGTAAGGCGCTCATCTGGTACTGTGATCACACCCACATTAGGCTCTATTGTGCAGAACGGAAAATTGGCCGCCTGTGCCTTGGCATTTGATAAGCAATTAAAAAGTGTTGATTTACCCACATTTGGCAATCCTACTATCCCGCATTGAAGTCCCATATTTTTTTCAGAATCAAGATTCAGAACCATGAGTCAAGATCAGGCTGTCATCTGTATAGTCATGGCACCCGATCCTTGTATCCCGGCTCTATTTCGGGCGCAAAGATAAAAGAAAAAACCGGGCTTGTATTTTTGAAAAAATAAACGACTTTTGCCTGCGTTACCCGCAGCAAATTTAAGTACTCACCAATGTAAACACGAGGGCCTTTTTTATGGAAGAAATGGTTGAACAGATAGAACTATTGCTGGAGAATAGCGATCAAGAAGCACTCCGGGAATATTTAAACAACCTGAACATATCGGACGTAGAGGTTCTGATAGGTGAATTTCCGGAACATGGCCCTTTATTTATTGATCTGCTTTTAATTAACCGCGCGGTAAATGTTTTCCGCATACTTGATTTTCCAACCCAGGAAAGGATATTAAAAAAAGTTTCAGGAGCTAAAGTACGCGAGCTTATTTATGAGTTGCCTCCAGATGATCGTACCGCACTATTCAGCGAAATGCATGGCGATACCGTAAAGGTACTAATACAGCAGTTACCTGCCGACGACCGCAGGGAAGCTTTGCGCTTATTAGGTTATAAAGAGGATAGCGTAGGGAGGCTGATGACCCCCGATTATATTACAGTAAAAAAGACCTGGAACATGGAGCGGGTATTTGCGCACATACGCAAATATGGAAGGGACTCTGAAACCATCGATGTGGTTTACGTTATAGATAGCAATGGGGCGTTGATCGATGACATCAGGATACGTGAGATATTGCTGGCCGACCCGGAAACCAAGGTAAATGACCTGATGGACAGCCGCCTGATCGCATTAAACGTGAACGACCCGCAGGAAGAAGCTATTAATGTGTTCAGGATGAACAACCGCACGGCGCTACCCGTGACCGACGATGCAGACATCCTGCTGGGCATCGTAACAGTAGACGACATTCTTTGGATAGCCAATGAAGAATATACCGAAGACATTCAAAAGATAGGTGGTACCGAAGCATTAGATGAGCCCTACCTTGATATTAATCTGTTCAGGCTGGTTAAAAAGCGCATAGGATGGCTCATCATTCTTTTCCTGAGCGAAATGCTGACTACCACCGCGATGCAATCCTACGGTGGCGAACTGGAGGCCGTAACTATGCTGGCATTCTTTATCCCGCTGATCATCTCAAGCGGAGGGAACAGCGGTTCGCAGGCTTCGACATTAATTATCCAGGCGATGGCTTTGGGCGAAGTAAAGCTGGCTGACTGGTGGCGGGTTATGCGGCGCGAGATACTCTCGGGCCTTATGCTTGGTGTTATATTGGGAATTATTGGATTTTTACGTGTGTCAGTATGGACCACATTCAGCAATGTTTATGGCGCACATTGGCTGTTAATGGCCTTTACCGTATGTTTTGCACTGATTGGCGTGGTGTTATGGGGCTCACTAGCGGGATCTATGCTGCCTATCGCACTTAAGAAACTTGGTTTCGACCCTGCCACATCGTCGGCTCCGTTTGTAGCAACCCTGGTTGATGTGACCGGACTGATGATCTATTTCAATATAGCGATGCTCATATTCGGTTCGTTGATGCATGCCAAATAAAAAAACCCGCTTCGGGCGGGTTCGTATCATGTATTAGTTTAGTTAGCTTTTAAATTTCGAAGGAAAAGTCGTCCTCATCTACGGTTTTAGCCACTTCAGGCGTTTCGCTGAATTCATACCTTTTTTCGGTAACTTCCTGGTTGGCTTTGATATATTCCACCGTGTCTTTCAAACCTTCGGCAAATTTTTCAAAGTCCTCCTTGTAAAGGAAGATCTTATGTTTGATGAATACACCATCTTCCAAACGTTTTTTGCTTTCGGTTATGGTAATATAATAATCGTTTGATCGTGTCGCCTTTACATCAAAAAAATAAGTCCGCTTCCCAGCCCTAACCTTTTTCGAAAAAACCTCTTCACGTTCTCTGTTGTCAAAATCACCCATGTTAAATAATTGTAATTTGTTTTTTACCCGGCATAAATATAAATAAATTTTCAAAGTACAAGTATTAAAAACAATATTGTTGTGTTTTTTTCAATGAATAGTCGATATTTTTATAGTATTAGTTAACGATCAGGCGTTTTCTTCTTCCTCCAGCAGCTGTTTTTCGTATAACTCAAAATAAATCTGCCTTCGCTCCATTAACTCATCATGGGTGCCTTGTTCGGCTATTTCGCCGTTATCCATCACCAAAATTTTATCCGCGTTTTTGATGGTCGAGATGCGGTGAGCTATGATGATGCTTGTTTTTCCCTGCATAATGCCTCCAAGGTTTCTCAATATTTCTTCCTCGGTGCGTGTGTCTACCGCAGAGAGGCAATCATCAAAGATCAGTACCTGGGGATGTTTCATAATGGCTCTTGCAATGGAAACCCGTTGCTTCTGTCCGCCTGACAGCGTAACCCCACGTTCGCCTATCAAAGTTTCAAAGCCCTTTTCAAGCTCCATAATATTGCCGTACACTGCTGCATCCCGGGCCGCCTGTTCAATTTTGGCCATGTCTAAGTTATCAGCGCTAAAGGCGATATTATTCGCTATCGTATCTGAAAATAGGAAGACTTCCTGCGGCACAAAACCTATCTGTGACCGGTAACTGTCGAGGTTTAATTGCCGGATGGGGGCATGGTCTATATCGATCTCTCCGCCCGTGCAATCGTACATCCGCATAATTAAATTGGCAATGGTCGATTTCCCCGATCCCGTTCGGCCTATTATGGCTATCATCTCGCCTGGTTCAGCAGTAAACGTGACGTTCTTTAATGCTTTTATACCTGTATCCGGGTAGGTAAATGAAACATTTTTAAAGCTGATACGGCCTTTTATTATAACAGCCGGAACGTTGGGTGACGTAATTTCGGGCTTTTCGTGCAGAAATTCGTTGATGCGTTTTTGCGAGGCCGCGGCGCGCTGAACCAGTGACGTAACCCATCCCAACGCCATTACCGGGAACGTAAGCATATTAAGGTAAACGATAAATTCAGCAATATTGCCTGGGGTTATGTTGCCTTTCATCACCTCCACGCCACCTACATACATCACGATAACGTTGCTAAGGCCCACCAGCAGCAGCATAGTAGGATAAAAAAGCGCCTGGACTTTAACCAGCGCCATGGAGTGCGTTTTATAATTTTCGCTCTCATGAACAAAGCTTTCCCGCACAGAATTTTCGCGCACATAGGATTTGATCACCCTGATGCCCGAAAAATTCTCCTGCACAAAACTTGACAATGCCGACAGCCGTTGTTGTATCTTCTCGCTGCGGAAGTTGATGATGTTATTTACATAATAGATCGTCACCGCCAGGATAGGCAGGGGAAGTATTGAAAATACAGCCAGCCTAATATTCACTGTAAGCATAATGGCAATGGCCATGATAAATAATATGACCGTATTAACGGTATACATAATGCCAGGACCCAGGTACATGCGCACCCGGCTTACATCTTCGGTTGCTCGGTTCATGAGGTCGCCTGTATTGTGACGGCGATAAAACGCGAGCGAAAGCTGTTGGTAGTGTTCGTATATTTCGTTTTTCAGATCGTACTCGATGTGCCGCGACATTACAATAATAGTTTGCCTCATAAAGAACAGAAACAGCCCCCGGAGTAAGGCCAGCAGGAGCACCAGTACGCCAAAAAGCAGCAGGCTATAACCAAAAATGCTGTAGATCATGGATTGCCTGTCAAAGCCGGCGAAAAGCTGGTAGACAGAGATATTCTCGCGAACCAGGTCAAAGGCCATACCGATCACTTTAGCCGGCAGTACACCAAAGATATTGGATATAATAACGAATAAGATCCCTGGTATCAGTCGCCAGCGGTATTTGTAAAGAAACTTATTGAGGTATGCAAGACTTCTCATCCGGTATTAACAAAGGTATGCTTTTTTAAAGAGGGAGGGCCTGAGTCAAGCGCTGGTCTGGTCAGCCGTTGATATTTTAACAATTTCTTGACGATTCGTTTTAGTGTACTTTATACAATATTGTAATATCCCAAAACGCCCTCTGTCGCCTGTATAGTAAATATGATGCCGCTATTTTCATTGATATCGGATATTATTACATGTATTTATAATTAAAATATAACCATTATTTGGAAATAAAATTAACTATTGAGGTGGTGTTTCTGAAAATGATTCGTACATTTGTCCATCCTTAAATTAATTAACTAATGAAACAGACCAGGCACCCCGTGACTCTGTTGCATCTATTACGCTCAGGGTTTTTCCATAAAATAGAATATCATCCCGTAAGGGTAACATCAAATCTTTTTTCCAGAAAATAACTGATTACAGATCGTTCTCTCGCAAATCGCGATCCGTTATCTTTTACTATCTATAATTAAATAACATCAAAAAACAGATTTTTTAACTTTTGCCGCCTTGTACGCTTAAAAAAAGGCTGGCAAACTACCTGATTAATTAAAATGAAAAAAACAGCAGCATTTTTGGGATCGCTATGCCTGATCCTTGGACTTTCTTTGGCGTCCTGCAAGAAAGACAACAACGTTACACCTACTACATCAACATCAGATTCAAGTGCGTTTAAAAACGACGCGTTGCTTAGTAACGCAAGCACTACCGACGACACCTACACATTGCAAAACCAGTTAAATGCAGGCAATGTTACCCTGGTGGCCGGAAGAACTTATAATGTAAGCTCACTTCGGATTACTCATGCATTAAATTTAAATGGGGCAACTATTTATGTCACTGCCAAATATGGGTACCCTATCCGCATGACCGGTTATGGCGCCAGCATTACCAATGGCACTATCAAAGGAAGCTGGACCACATCGCAGGCAGCAGATGCTAACGGTGCTGCCGGTTTGTACATCGCAGCAGATAATTGCTCGGTCTCAAAAGTAACAGTTGCATCATTCCCTGCCTATGGCATATTGGTGGCCGCTGTTAACAAGCCATCGGTAACCTATTGCCTTATTAAAAATACAGGCTATTTGGGCTTTTATTTTGATGCTGAAACTAAGTACACCTCTGGCGGCGTGTTCAGTCACAACACAGTCGACCGTAGTGCGATACCTGCTTCGGCAATCAATGAATCCGGCGTGGCTATCCGGGGAAGTTCCAATAATCCAAGTATCATAACTTCCGGCTGGTCAATTATAGGTAACGTTATTAAAATGCCATATAGGCCCTCAAACTGGAATGCTGAGGGCATGGAAGTACGATACATGACAAATAGCACCATAAGCGTTAATACATTTACAAATGGTTCAATCGGTTGTAGTATCGTAAGGTGCTCGGGCGTTACAGCTTCGTGGAACCAATTTAGCGGTTCAATTGAAGAAGGACTGGAGTTTGCCGACAGCAAAAGTTGCTCATCTCAAAATAATACGATTACAAGCTCTGGCGGTGTTGGGATACTCGTTGACGGTAGTTCGGGCTGCAATGGCATAACCCTAACCGGCGACAAAATATCGGGCACAGTTGAAGAGTGCATACATGCTTACAACAATACCTATAACCTTATTGTTAATGGCGCCACTTTAACAGCGAGTGCAAATACCAAAGCAATTAACCTGCAAAGTACAAACCAGGTTAAAATTCAAAATGTAACCTTTAAAGGGAACGGTACGGCAGCAGCTGCTATTATGTTAGATAATTGCCCGGGCAACCTGGCAATGACGGGAGGTTCGGCAAGTAATTTCAAGCAAGCTGTGATCTGTATATATAATTCCAAACAGGGCATGACAACAAACAATGTTACCATGAGTGGAGTTACTATCAGTGGTGTGCCCAAAGGGCTGCTCTCGGTGCTTGAATACGGCACCTATCTTGGAGCAAACATCTTGGTTAAGCTTTAAAAGTAATTAAATAAACATCAACGGAAGGCCGGTATCAATTAGATGCCGGCCTTTTTTTATTTCGTCCGCACCTTTACCTAATAAGTCGCATTTAGTTTCCTAAGCTCCGTGTTTTCAAGGGAATATTTATTGAATTTCCCTCAGAAACACTCCTTTTTATGCCTTATTTAAGGTATTTAAAAAAATATATGTCACTTTAGGTGACTTTTTTTATATCATTGATAATCAATGTATTAAATAAAAAAAATATTAATTATTAAGAAAAATCCCTCTATTTTTTTGCAACTTTTGAGTAATAAAGCTGGTATAAGTACCCAATTCTACCTGATTGATTCAAACTACTCAAAGTATGAGGAAGATTACAGCGGTTTTGGGACTTTTTTGTTTGATACTATCTTTCTCCTGTAAGAAAGACGGGCTTGATCCGATCACTCCGGCGCAGCAAACAACATCTACTGGCACAACCAGCACTGATACTGCAGCAGTTGCAGGCGCAGCAGGCAGTTCGGTACCTAACGGTGCTTCAACCGGAACTAAAACTACAACTGGTCCAACTACTGGTGGCAGCGCAACTACTAAAACATCAACACCTACGGGAGCCGTGTCAGCAACTTCGGGCAGCGCGACTGTTAAAACAACTACTCCTACATCGGGTGGTACCGGAACAACGCCGACAACCCCGCCAACAACCACAACTCCGCCGCCTATAACCACTGCTACCCCAACTATGATGACAGGAGTTTATGCCGATGGCGTTCATGACGATACCCAGGTGTTGCAGAAATACCTGAATGTAGGTGATGTAACACTAACACCTGGCAAAACTTATAATGTAACAGGCCTGCGGGTAACGTATAACTTTGATTTAAACGGATCGACTATTCACATGACCCGCACATCCGGCACGGGAGTTGCCCTTGTGACCTCGGGGGCGACTGTAACAAACGGTAGTGTAACCGGGATTTGGAGCAGTTCGGCGTTAGGAAACCCAAATGGGGTTCAGGGCATGGCCATATATGCCGACAATGCAACTATATCAAATGTAACTATATCATCGTTCCCATCCTACGGCATTGTAGTGGTTGGCGCGCGCAATAACCCTTCAATTACTAATTGTACTATTACCACAAATGGCTATATGGGGTTTTATTTTGACGCCGAAACAGGAAATACCTCAGGTGGTGTTTTCAGTAATAATGTAGTTGATCAAAGCATGTTGCCTGCCGCTACAATTTCGGAATCGGGAGTAGCTATCAGGGGCAGTTCAAATAATCCCGCGGTGGTAACTTCAAATTGGACCATCACAGGCAATGTTTTCAAGATGCCTGTAAAGCCGGCAGACTGGAGCGCTGAGGGGATCGAAGTGCGTTATATGACTAACAGTGTGATCAGTAATAACACATTCATCGCAGGCTCAATAGGTTGCAGCGTAGTGCGGTCATCAGGGATAACTGTATCGGCAAATAAATTCAGCGGCTCAGACGCCGAGGCCCTGGAATTTGCAGACTGTAAACTTTGTTCTACAAAAAACAACATAATTACCAGTGCTATCAATATCGGGATACTTTTGGACGGTACATACGGCAGTAGCGACATTACCCTTAATGGAGATATTGTTTCGGGTACAGGATCTGACTGTATTGAGGCTTATAAAGGCTGCCAGAACATTACAATCACCAGTTGTACTTTAACTGCGGCAAAAAGCGGTAAGGCGATCAACCTGATGAATACCAATATAGTAAAGGTGCAAAATACTACATTCATCGGGAATGGTATTGCATCGATGGCCGTGATGCTGGATACCTGCCCGGGCAATTTTAGCATGACGGGCGGTTCGGTGACTAATTTTAAATCTTGCGTAATTACAATATACAGCGCCCAAAGCGGCCTGGTAACAAATAACGTAACCATGAGTGGTGTAACTGTCAGCGGCGTTCCGACAGCATTGGCTAAAGTTGTGGAAAATGGCGCGTCGGTAGGTTCAAATATCGTAGTATCGCTATAAACAAATAGATAAAATGTAGATCGAGAGACCGGCGCCCCGCAGAGCACCGGTTTTTCTGTTATTATGGTAGGTGTTTCCCTTGCTGATCAAAGCATTTAAGCAAAATAGTGAAATATAAAATGTCAATCTATTTAACCAGAAGCTAAATTAAGTTTGTGGCAATCAAAAAAACCTATACTTTTGTCGGTACCCTGAACGGGTACATTTACTACTAATAATGTCAGCCCAAAACGCCAGCGAATCACTGTTTGATCAGATGCATGCCTTCGGACATCAAAAAATTGTCTTTTGCAATGATCCGCATACTGGTCTTAAAGCCATAATCGCTATTCATGATACTACGTTGGGGCCGGCTTTAGGCGGCACACGTATGTGGGCTTATAAAACAGAGGCAGATGCCCTTAACGACGTACTTCGTTTATCAAAAAGCATGACTTATAAAGCGGCCGTTGCCGGTCTGAACCTTGGGGGCGGCAAAGCAGTTATTATAGGTGATGCACGCAAGGACAAGTCGGAGGCCTTGTTGCGCAAATTCGGGCGTTTCATCAAAAACCAGAACGGCGAGTTTATTACTGCTGAGGACGTGGGCACCAATCCACGTGATATGGAATATATCCGCATGGAGACCCAATATGTAATGGGTGTGCCCGAATCGATAGGCGGTAGCGGAGATCCGTCACCAATTACTGCGCTTGGGGTATTTATGGGCATAAAAGCAGCAGTAAAAGAGCTGTATGGTAACGATAGTATAGCTGGCAGATCGGTAGTGGTGCAGGGGATAGGCCATGTTGGCGAAAACCTGGTGCGCTTGCTGCGAGATGAGAATGCCATGGTGTATGTGAGCGACATAAACGAGGAGCGTACCGTACAGGTGGCGAAAAAATATGGCGCCCAGGCAATATCAAATAATACTATTTTTGATATCGAAGCTGATATTTATTCGCCCTGCGCGTTGGGAGCTACCATCAACGCGCAAACAATTGATAAACTTAAGTATTCTATCATTGCAGGTTCGGCTAATAACCAGTTGGATGATGAGTACGAACAAGGGCGTATGCTGCTTGAAAAGGGGATATTGTTCGCACCTGATTACGTTATAAACGCAGGCGGTGTTATCAACTGCTATTCGGAGTTAATGGGGTTCAGTAAAAAACGCACCCTGCAGCTAACCGAGAATATTTATGAAGCGACGAGAAACGTTTTAAAGCTTTCAAAGGCCGAAAAGATTTCGACCATTGAGGCAGCAAACAAAATTGCAGAAAAACGAATTGCAGATATTAAGAAAGTAAAATCAACCTATTAAATCATAAACAGTCCGCCGCAGGGTGGGTCGAAACCGTTCTTTATTACCATGCTAAACAGAAGACATCTACGGGTAAAAGTTTTACAGGCGCTTTACGCCTATCATCAGTCAGACAATAAGGACATTAAGCAGCATGAAAAGAACTTGCTGCAAAGCGTCGAAAAGGTACACGAGATGTACATCTGGATGCTTTCGTTAATATCCGAAGTTGTAAGCTATGCCCAGACCGACGCAGAAGAAAGAAAACATAAGCACTTGCCAACGGCTGATGACCTGGCGCCAAAACTCAAATTGCTTGAAAACAGGTTCATTACATCGCTAAATAAAAATGATGAATACCTGGCGTCAGTAAAAAAATATAAGATATCCTGGAGTTTCGACCCGGAACTGGCCAAATCGCTTTTCACTATTCTAAAAAACTCATCGGAATATGGCGATTATTTGAAAAAGACAGACGATACACTGCATAGTGATAAGGACATAATCAAGTTCATCTTTAAAAAGGTGATCCTGAAATCATTGCTCGCGGAGCAGGTTTTTGAAGATAAATTTATCTTCTGGCCCGTGGATAAAGATGTATTGCAGGCATTGATAGCCAAGACGTTCAAAAACTTCTCATACGATAACCCGGCTCAAAATAAATTGGCCGAGGTAACAGGTAATTGGGACGAAGACCGGGAGTTTATTATTGAACTATTCCGGCAGGCGATAAGGTATGATGCAGAGTACCAGGATATGATTGGCAAAAAAACGCAAAACTGGGAGCCCGACCGCATTGCAATGATGGATACGCTTTTAATGAAGATGGCTATTACGGAGTTCGTTAATTTTACATCCATCCCGGTTAAAGTTACTATTAATGAGTACCTCGAGATTTCAAAGGAGTTTAGCACGCCAAAGAGTAATTCATTTATAAACGGTATCTTAGACAAGATTTTATACGAATTGAAAGCCGATAATACTATCAGGAAAGTGGGAAGGGGACTGATAGACGAATGATTTATTGATGCGGTCTGATTTTAAAATTTTTTAAATACAATGAAAAAACTTTTTTTAGCACTTATGGCCGCGGGCATGTTAATGGTTGCCTGCAACAATCAATCGGGCAGCACGGCGTCGAATGATACCAACGCGACAAGTCCGGCCGATAAACCGGTAATGAAATTTGAAAAAGAGACACACGATTTCGGCAAAATAAAAGACGGCGAAAAGATAACGTACGAATATAAGTTTACCAATACCGGCAAATCCCCGCTTATTATTACCGATGCTAAAGCATCGTGTGGATGTACCATACCTGAATGGCCGAAAGAGCCGATAAAACCGGGTGAAAGCTCAAAAATAAAAGTCACTTTTAACAGCGCCGGGAAAGTTGGCTTGCAGGATAAACAAATTTTAGTAACCGCCAACACCAATCCGGCGCAAAACATTGTGCACCTGATAGGTGAGGTGACCCTTAATTAATCAATAAAATGACAACAACAATTCTATTACAGGCAGCCGGTGCAACCGGTGGTTTTGCCAGCGGGCAGCTGATCACCCTGGTTTTGATCATCGTGGTATTCTACTTTTTTATGATACGTCCACAGATCAAAAAACAAAAAGATCAGAAAAAATATGTACAGGAGCTTAAGAAAGGTGATAAGGTGGTAACTACAGCCGGTATACATGGCCGTATTGCAGATGTTGCTGAAGCTACATTCCTGGTTGAAACTGAAGGCGGCGGCAAGATACGTTTCGATAAATCAGCTATATCACTTGAAGCATCTAAAGCGCTGAACACGCCTCCACCTGTCGCCAAGACCGATACAAAGACAGAAAAGGCCAAAGCCTGATAAGGGAAGCTCTAAAAAGCAGAAGGCTGAAATAAAAGCTGGAAGCAGGAAGTTATAAGTATGAAAATTAGCTAAATTTCAATTTTCAGCTTTGGGCTTTTTGCTTTCAGCTTTAAGCATTTTAATAGATGGCTTTAATAAAACTATCAGCATCAGAAAGAAGACGTTTGTCGGCATTTTTTACCTGCGTGGTGCTCGCCGTCCTGGTTTGGGTGTTCTATACACTCTCTGATACCTATAGTTTTACAGTTAATGAGGTGCTTGTCTACAAAAATTCACCTCAAAAACGAGCATTCCATCCGCTACAGGCCGATACGATTAAGGCAACGTTAAAAGGCACCGGCTGGGAGATATTGTTCCAGAAAATGGAATACGCCAATAAGAATATCGAGGTTGACCTGAAATCGCTTGAAAGCAAGGATTATGTGGTACTGAGTTCTCAGCTAAAACAGATAAACAATAGAACAGATTTCGATCAGCCCATCGTCTCTTTTAGCCCTGATACGCTTTATTTCGATTTCTCAGGCAGAACAGTAAAGCGGGTGCCTGTTAACTTAATTACAGGTATACATTACCAGCGGCAGTTTGCACAATCGAATAATATTACGGTTGAACCGTCATACGTAACGGTAAGTGGTCCGGATAACGTGATCGATAATATTAAATCGTGGAACACAGATTCGCTGGTACTTGATAGCGTCAACGAGACCATACGGGCCAATCTTACATTAGAACCTGTCAAGCAAGGTAACCTTAGCATCTACCCCAAATCGGTAAGGGTAAGAATACCTGTTGACGAGTTTACCGAAAAGACGGTGCAGATACCTGTTAAATTGGTTAATAACCACAATTTCTATCGCGTAAAGATATTCCCGCAAAAAGTCAAAATTACCTTTACGACCTCATTGAGGAAATATCCTGAAATGGACGAAGACTTTTTTGAAGCTGCTGCTGACCTTGACCTATGGCACAACCGCGGCTACAGTACTTTGCCCGTAAAATTGACACGCTACCCGCCTTATTGTAAGATCGTGAAGATAGAACCTCAAAATGTTGACTTTATCATCCGTAAATAATGCTCAAAATAGGTATCACCGGTAATATTGGCAGTGGCAAAACCACTGTAAGCAAAGTATTCGAGGTATTGGGGATTCCTGTTTTTTACGCCGACGACGCTGCAAAAAGGGTTATGGTGGAGGACGCTATTTTGATGGATGGAATAAAAGCAACTTTTGGCAGGGAAAGTTATTTTAATGACGGTACGCTCAATCGCAAGTTTATTGCCTCAATTGTGTTTAATGATGAAGAACAGTTGGCTAAACTTAACTCGTTGGTGCACCCGGCCGTTTTCAGAGCTTTTGACGAGTGGGCGGCTCAGGTAAAAAATGCTCCGTATATAATGAAAGAGGCGGCGTTGCTTTTTGAAAGCGACTCCTATAAAATGTGTGATAGATCAATTATTGTGACGGCTCCGCTTGAACTGCGCATAAAGCGCGTAATGCAGCGCGATGGATTTACCCGGGAAGAAATATTGAGCCGCGACGCGCGCCAATTCTCTGAAGAAAAGAAAATTGAACTGGCCGATTTTGTGATCAGGAACGATGACACGGAGTTGGTTATCCCACAGATTTTGGCCTTGCATGAACGATTTTTGTCATTCGTCAATGGTCATTAGACATTTGAAACAGACCTTGCTAATGCCCAATGACCACCGAAAATGATACTTGAAGATTTCCTTTATTTCGACACTAACGGCCTTTATTGCAGATATGGGAATTTTTATATCGATCCTGTTAAGCCGGTACAAACCGCAGTGATATCGCATGCCCATGCCGATCATGCCATACCCGGGAATAACGAAGTTTACTGTACCGAGGCCACGTCGTTATTTATGAAACAGCGATACGGCAAAAACGCCGCTAAGTTTTTTAACCTTGCAGGTTATAATAAACCATTTACCATAGGCGGTGTGCATATCACGTTCATCCCGGCAGGGCATATGCTGGGTTCGGCGCAAATACTGATGGAACATCAGGGAGTGAAATACCTGTACACCGGGGATTATAAATTGCAGCCTGACGCCACCTGTGAGCCTTTGGAATGGGTGAAAACGGATGTGCTGATCACCGAAAGCACTTTTGCTAATCCTGCTATTTTACATCCCGACCCAATAGAAGAGATCGGAAAATTAAATGATATCAAAGTCAATATCCTTTTAGGTGCGTATGGCCTGGGAAAAAGCCAGCGGCTGATCAATTTGATAAATGAGCATGTCCCGCAAAAGACCTTATTGATACATCACAGTATAATGCCTTTAAATGGAGTTTATCAAAAGATGGGTGTCGATATTGGTAAGCATCAATTATATAGCCGTAAGCTGATGAAAGAGCAGAAAGAGTACGTCTACATCGTTCCGCCGTTTACGTTTGAAAGTTATTATAGGGCAGTGGGGGTGAAGCGGCTGTTCGCTTCGGGCTGGAAAAATTTACAGGTGAACCAAAATGATACCCTGTTTATTTCTGATCATGCCGATTGGAACGATATATTACAAACAGTTGAAAAGACAGCACCAAAGCAGGTGTGGACGCTGCACGGTGACGGTAATCATTTACGAAAACATTTTGGCGATCGTATTTTTGTAAAAATATTGAACTGAATGCTGGTAGAAGGTGTCGACTATTACATCAATGAGGATGGTTTTTTTGTGTTTACGAAAGAATACCACCTGAAACGGGGATATTGCTGTAAAAACAAATGCCTGCATTGTCCCTGGGATTATGGCAGACCTAAAGAAACCAAACAAGTTAAAAAATAATTCCTCATCTTTGCATTTGCAAAAAATGAGGCAGGTATCATGCGTATCGACGAGGAAATACAAAGCACGAATTTCGAGGATAATTATCATAAGGCCGTAATCAATATCAACTACACCTACGGCTGGCTGAATAATGTTTGGCGTTGTCATTTTGAGAAACATAAACTAACAAGCCAGCAATTCAACGTGCTCCGTATTCTAAGGGGTCAATATCCCAATCCGGCTACCGTGAACCTAATAAAAGAACGCATGCTGGATAAGATGTCCGATGCCTCACGTATCGTCGACCGGCTTGTGCAAAAGGGTTTGGTGTCCCGCTGTACCAACAATAAAGACCGCCGTGCCGTAGATATCCGCATCAGTGATCTGGGTCTTGAAACACTCGCCAAAATGGATTCGGAATTCAAAACGAAAGAATTTCTGAAAAGTAACCTTACCGACGAAGAAGCAGGGAAATTGAGTGACCTGCTGGATAAGCTTCGTGGGTAAACGCGAAGCTAAAAGACCAAAGCAGAAAGCAGATAAATTGGGCCGAAAAAAGCTTTCAGCTCAAATTACAGTTCTGCGAAAAAAGCGCCCAGCGCAATTCCCATACCCAGCAGCACGGCCACCATTTTGCGTACCGTGAATTTGTGATCCGAACTTGATTCGAACAGGATCGTCGTAGATATATGCAGGAAAATACCGATGACCACGCCCATAATGCGGCCGTAATATTTTTGAAGATTTCCTATGCCCCCGGCGCTTAATTCGTTACTAAAGAAATACCCCGCAGGTGCCATTATTGCAAATAAAAGAATAAAAAATATCGTCTTCCCTTTAGTTTGCCTGTTAGCCAATAACACCGTGCCGAGCGCAAATGCAGCCGGTATATGATGCAGGGCAATACCAAAGACTAATTGATTTTGGTTGCCCTCGGCCAGTGGCATACCCTCCAGGAAGGCATGGATACAGAGGCTGACGAGAATGCCAAGCGGAAAGGAAAAATGTTCGGGACCGGGCTTATGGATATGGCCATGTTCGATACCTTCCGAAAGCTGCTCGAGGACGATCTGGAACAGAAAGCCGATCAGGATAAACACACCAACGTAATTGTCATTGCCATGATAGGCATCAGGTATCAGGTGCAAAACGGTAATGCCAAAAAGAAATGCCCCGCTGAATGACAAGACGAGCTTTAGGGTTTTATGATTGTCGCCCTTAAAGAAAAATACGGATATACCGCCGGTAAAGGCGCCCAGGAACAACACAATTATCTTCCAGATATCCATCAAAAACCAGGTTGTGTTTTTTTAAACAACAGGGACATTATCCAACCGACTAAGGCCCCGTAAAGTGCGCCGACCGTGACATCAATAGGAAAATGCACTCCAACGTATACCTGTGCGAAGCAAATCAGCCCGGCCCATAGTATTGCCCATAGCCATATCCAGCGCCATCTTTTGTAAAGCACAAATGCTATGAAAATAGCCATAGCAAAGTGATCTGTAGCATGGGTGGAAGGAAAACTGAAACCTGTTCCGCAGCCGTTCACCCTTAAAACAACAGTGGACGCTATCTCAGGATCGTTACATGGGCGCAGCCGATGAACTTCCTTTTTATAAAGATGTGCGCTCGTAAAATCGGCAATGCCTGCGCTCAAGGCCATTAGCGCGATAATAATGACACCTTGTTTTTTATACTTCCATATGCAGAGCGCGATAACAATAATATACAGCGGTATCCACGTCCGGGCATTGCGCAAAATGGGCATCAGCCAATCAAAGAACGGGTTACCAAGATCATGATTAATGAAGTGGAGTAGGTGCCGGTCGAATTGTACCAGGTGTTCAATCATATTGTATCAGCCAAAAATAGTTAATTATCACATACAACTTATAGCAGCAGCTGCGTTATGACTTAAAAACTATTAAAGGTGCACGGTGTTATTTAATTGCCCCTCAGTACCGTCAGCAAAATAAGGCCTTATCGGATCGATTTTGTGCGGCTGTCGTCCAAATATTTTTAATTTTGCACACCAATACATTTACATTTTGACATTAATAAAATCAATTTCAGGTATACGCGGTACCATAGGCGGCGCAGCAGGCGATGGTCTTACGCCATTGGATATCGTAAAATTTACATCAGCATACGGCTCCTGGGCAATCAAAAAATCAGGGAAAAAGAAAATTGTTGTGGGGCGCGATGCGCGGTTGTCTGGCAATATGGTTAATAGCCTTGTAGTGGGTACTTTGCAGGGACTGGGCATAGATGTTATCGATATCGGTCTTTCTACTACACCAACGGTGGAGGTTGCCGTTCCTGATGAACAAGCCGCCGGGGGCATTATCCTTACCGCCAGCCACAATCCCAAGCAGTGGAACGCGCTGAAATTATTAAATGATAAAGGCGAATTTATCAGCGATGCCGAAGGCCAGGAAGTACTTTCCATTGCCGAAAACAGCGACTTTAAATATGCCGATGTGAACGATCTTGGAAAAGTAACCCTTGATGGCAGTTACCTGCAGAAACATATTGACAAGGTACTTGCTTTGCCACTGGTTGATGTCGCAGCTATCGCAAAAGCGAACTTTAGTGTTGTTATCGACTGCGTTAATTCAACGGGCGGCATATTTATTCCGGCTTTGCTGGAAGCATTGGGCGTAAAAACGGTTCATAAACTATTTTGCGAGCCCGATGGAAATTTCCCGCATAACCCCGAGCCGCTGCCTGAAAACCTGATCGCGTTATCTCAGGAGGTGGTAAAGAAAAAAGCTCACTTAGGTATTGCTGTCGACCCTGACGTTGACCGCCTGGCTTTTGTTTGTGAAGACGGCAATATGTTCGGCGAAGAGTACACCCTGGTGGCTGTGGCCGACTATGTGTTGAAAAATATAAAAGGTAATACGGTTTCCAATCTCTCATCCACACGCGCCCTGCGCGACGTAACCGAAAAGGCGGGTGGTGAATACCATGCTGCTGCGGTAGGCGAGGTGAATGTGGTGAATAAAATGAAGGATGTAAATGCCGTGATCGGTGGCGAGGGCAACGGAGGCGTTATTTATCCCGAATTGCATTACGGTCGTGATGCTTTGGTCGGTATAGCATTATTTCTGACACACCTTGCTAAGTATGGCAAGTCGGTTTCCAGTTTACGGAGTAGTTACCCGGGTTATTTCATCTCGAAAAATAAGATCACCTTAACGCCAGAAATGGATATTGATGCTCTTTTGCTTAAAGTGGAGGAGAAATACAAAAATCATCCGCACACCACAATTGATGGTTTGAAGATAGAATTTGACAAAGAATGGGTACATTTGCGTCGTTCAAATACAGAACCCATCATCCGCATTTATTCGGAAGGAAATTCGGAAACTATAGCCGATAACATCGCCAATAAAATGATAGCGGATATAAAGGATATTCTGCATTTGAAAGATTGATCTTTTAGTCCGAAAGTCGGCAAGACCGGAAGTCCGGAAGATCGGTCACTCAATAATTCTTAACTCAATAATTAAACGATGCGTGTCTATTTCGATAATGCTGCCACAACCCCTATTGACCCTGAAGTTTTAAAGGAAATGTATAAGGTAATGGAGAACCACTATGGTAATCCGTCATCAATACATGGCCATGGCCGCGAGGTTAGGACACTTATCGAACGTTCACGCAAAACCATAGCTAACCTATTGCATGCTTCCCCGTCTGAAATATTTTTTACATCGGGGGGGACAGAAGCTGATAATACGGCTATCCGTTGCGGCATTGTGGATAATGGAATTACCCATGCTATTTCGAGCCAGATAGAGCACCACGCTGTGATCCATACGCTGGAGGCTATGCAAAAAGCCGGTACCATCAAGCTGAGTTATGTGGACGTGGACAGCAAGGGCACTGTGGATTATGATCACCTTGAAAGGCTGCTGAAAGAAAATGACCGCAGCTTTGTATCCCTAATGCACGCAAATAATGAACTGGGTACGCTTAGCGATATGGAGCGCATAGGCGACCTGTGCGAGCAATACAACGCTATTTATCATTCGGACACCGTGCAGACAATGGGACATTTTGCCCATGATCTAAGCAAACTGAAGACCCATTTTATGGTTTGTGCAGCTCATAAATTGCATGGCCCTAAAGGAATAGGGTTTTTGTACGTCAATCACAAAGTCAAGATAAAGCCGTTTATATACGGTGGCGCCCAGGAACGTAATATGCGCGGCGGTACCGAAAATGTTTATGGTATCGTTGGGCTGGCGAAAGCGCTTGAAATGGCTTACGCTGATATGGAGCAGCACCAGCAGTATATACAAGGCCTGAAGTCGTACATGATCGGGCAGTTGAAGGCTAGTATCCCTGGCGTTAAGTTCAATGGCGAGACAGATGTGGATAAAAGCTTATACACTGTACTCAATGTTTCGTTTCCCTGCAGCGATATGGCCGATATGATGTTATTTAACCTGGACATTGCGGGTATATCAGCTTCGGGAGGTAGCGCATGCAGTTCGGGCACAGATATAGGCTCACATGTGCTGAACGCCATTGGCGGCATTGGCGCGGGCCCTTCGGTGCGTTTCTCCTTTTCCAAGTATAACACTAAAGAAGAAGTGGACTATACCGTATCTAAACTAAAGGAATTATGCATGGCCTATGCATAATTAAGTATAATTAATTTCTTTGTAAGAAAAAAAGAAAACAATAAGGCAATCATAGGGGTTACTTACTTATACACTAAAACGTATAAAACCTATGATAACTACCGAAGATACATCAGGAAAAAGCGGGTCAAAAGCTAACCAGCAAGACCCTTCCAGGAGACCGGATAAAGGTCAAAAAGACGAAATATTATATCCTCGTGAGAGTGAATCAGCATCTTCCCAGGAGAACGGCGCGGACTCTTCTTTTACCGAACGAAACGATGTAACTCCACCTAATAAAAAGGAATTTCCTTCTGTCGGCCCTTCCAAATCAGATTTTGAGAGCCGCCCGCAAGGAAGAACTACCGGCCGCATGATAGGTCATGAGCCCGGCACCGAAGCCATATAACAATTCTGTTAAGTGTGATGTACAACAAAGGCTATTGACGAGATGGCCTTTGTTGGTTAAATTATAAAATTATGAGTGAATATTTGGATACTGCTGATGAAATGCAGAATAATAGTGACAGAAAGAACTACCAAGCTAACAAGAAAGCTACCATAGAAACTAAGGGGCCTGCAAAGGACAACAAAACCAAAGTTTTACATAAAGACGGTAGTTTTGCCGATCTGCCCCCGAAGGAATCGACCGGGAGCGGTGCCCTCGACGGCACCGTGGGCCGGGGAACATAAAGAGAAACCGGGATTCAAACAACCGGGTAAATAGAGCAAAGAAACCTTTTGGCGTTTCATGCTCGCTGGTTCAGGTAAGCAATTGCCTGTCGGGCGCTTAACAGGCGCATTTAAAAGAAAAAGGCTTTGACGAACATCAAAGCCTTTTTCTTGATCTATATTTTTAGTTAACCGGCCATTAATTTCAAAAAGGTCGATAATTTCTCCTTCATTTCCCTGCGGTCAACTATAAAATCAAGAAAGCCATGTTCCTGTACAAATTCAGCAGTTTGAAAGCCTTTAGGCAGGTCTTTTTTGATGGTTTCTTTGATCACCCTTGGTCCGGCAAAGCCAATAAGCGATCCGGGCTCGGCAATATTAATATCGCCCAGCATGGCATACGATGCAGTAACGCCACCTGTCGTCGGGTCGGTAAGTAACGAGATATAAGGTATTTTAGCTTTAGCGAGCAACGCGAGCTTTGCCGAAGTCTTAGCCATCTGCATCAGCGAAAATGCCGCCTCCATCATACGCGCACCGCCTGATTTGGATATGATCATGAATGGAACATTATTAGCGATGCTATGATCTATCGACCGCGCTATTTTTTCACCAACAACCGAACCCATCGAACCACCTATGAAGTTAAAATCCATGCAGGCGATAACGATATCCTGTCCGTCGATCTTACCCGCAGCTGCGCGTAAAGCATCATTCAGCCCGGTTTTCTTTATAGTTTCCGCTAACCTGTCAGTATATTTTTTAGTGTCCTCAAAGTGCAGCGGGTCGCCCGATTTTAGGTTCGGATCAAGCTCTGTAAATTGATTATCATCAAAAAGGATGGAAAAATATTCCTTTGAGCCGATGCGTAAATGATACCCGCAGTAATGACAAACATATTGGTTTTCAACCTGTTCGGTATAGTGAAGCGGCTTTTTGCAATTTGGGCATTTATTCCAGATACCATCAGGGGCCTCTTTCTTTTCCTCTGTCGTGGTTATAATGCCTTTTGATTCTCTTTTAAACCAGGTCATTCGTTATCTCCAATCAAGTGCAAAGAAACAAAAAATATTAATGATGTGATAGAATTATAATAAGCTTAACAAGCCTATGATTGTTTACAAATGTTGATATAATTTATAGACTTACTTAATAATATTCAAATAAATACCACCTCGTACTAATAAATTTTATAAATTCGAAGCCCGAAACAATCATGCTCATGAATTTAAAAGATTATAAAGGTGTACTGCACGGCGACCAGGTGCAGGCGTTATTTGAAATAGCAAAGAAACACCAGTTCGCTTTGCCGGCAGTAAACGTTATAGGTACCGATACCGTTAACGGTGTAATGGAAACAGCGAAAGCAGTTAATTCGCCTGTTATTATCCAATTGTCGCACGGTGGCGCGCAGTTTTATGCCGGAAAATCGTTGGACAACTCTAAATTGCAGGCGTGCATTTTAGGTGCAGTATCAGCCGCTAAACACGTGCATTTACTGGCCGAACATTATGGCGTAGCGGTAATTATGCATACCGACCATTGTGCTAAAAAGTTATTGCCCTGGATAGATGGTTTACTTGATCACGGTGAAAAATTCTTTGCCGAGACCGGAAAGCCGCTGTTCTCATCGCACATGCTTGACCTTTCAGAGGAGCCTATCCACGAGAACATCGAGATTTCTGCTAAATACCTGGAACGTATGGCCAAGATGGGCATGACCCTCGAGATCGAATTAGGTGTTACCGGCGGCGAAGAAGACGGAGTGGATAACAGCGATGTTGATAGCTCACGCTTATATACACAACCCGAAGATGTAGCTTATTCATACGAGGAGCTTTCAAAAGTAAGTCCGCGTTTTACCATAGCCGCTGCTTTTGGCAACGTACATGGTGTATATAAGCCAGGTAACGTAAAACTTCAACCGGTGATCTTGCATAACTCGCAGGAGTATGTTAAAAAGAAATTTAACCTGTCTGCCGAAAAACCGATCAACTTTGTATTCCACGGTGGTTCAGGTTCGAGCCAGGAAGAGATCCGCGAAGCTATTTCTTACGGCGCTATCAAAATGAATATCGATACCGATATGCAATGGGCATTCTGGGAGGGTATTAAAGATTATTATAAATCAAAAGAAGGCTATTTGCAGAGCCAGATCGGCAGCCCGGATGGTGAAGATTCGCCGAACAAGAAATATTACGATCCGCGTGTATGGCTCCGCAAGGGCGAGGAAAACTTTGTAAAACGCCTGTCGGCCGCTTTCGAAGATTTGAATTGCATTGATGTAAACAAAAAACTGTAGTTTTTTACTGCGGATAAAATGCCTGCACAAACTTGTGCGGGCATTTTTTGTTTTATCTGCGTTATGATCTATAAAAAGAAGAAAAAGAACCTGTTCGAAAAGTTTGCGAATTGGGCTACAAATGCTACCGGCAGTTCGGCGGCATTTATATTGGCAATGCTTGTTATTGTGGGATGGATAGTTACCGGACCTATATTTAATTATTCTGATACCTGGCAATTGGTTATTAATACTGGTACTACGATAATAACCTTCCTGATGGTTTTCCTGATACAGAAAACACAAAATAAAGATTCAAAAGCTATACATTTGAAGCTGAATGAGCTGCTGGCGTCACACCAGGGGTCAAGTAACCGTATAGTTGATATTGAGGACCTTAGTGAAGAAGAGCTTGATCAGCTACACAAGTTTTATGTACAGTTGTCTGACCTGGCCGAGAAAGAGGAGGACATTACCTGTACCCATTCGATCGATGCAGCTGAGGAGAACCACCAGATGAAGCTGGGGCAATACAGAACGCGAAAATCCTATATGAATGCCAAAAAACATACAAGTAAGAAAAGTAACTGATCAATCCGACCTGGAAAAAGTATTTGCCATCAGGCGCGAAGTTTTTGTAGGCGAACAAAATTGTCCACCCGAACTGGAATGGGAACACGAGGACGAATCAAACCATTTCCTGGCAACTGTAGATCGTATTCCCGCCGGCGCATCGCGCTGGCGTAAAACAGATAAGGGTTATAAATTAGAGCGTTTTGCGGTAAAAAAAGATTTCCGTGGCGATGGAGTGGGACAAGCATTAGTGAAAGCCGTATTAGCTGATCTTCCAGCCGATGCGGACTATGTTTATTTGCATGCACAAGTTGCAGCAGTAACCTTATACGAACGTTTCGGCTTTGTAAAAACCGGGCCCGAGTTTGAAGAAGCCGGGATTAGGCATTACAAGATGGTCAGGAATGCATAAACACTTTTCCGGAGTATTCCATTGCCTCCTTTAATTTGTCCAAATTAAGCCCTGTATCGATGCCTTGTTGTTGCAGGTAAGCAATTGCATTTTCGGTTGCAATATTGCCTGTAAGCTCATCTTTCGCCATCGGGCAGCCTCCATAGCCTTTTAATGCAGTGTCAAATCGTTTACAGCCGCTTTTAAAAGCCGCATCTATCTTCTCAAACCAGGTATCGGGGGTCGAATGTAAGTGCACGCCGAATATTGCTCCCAAAAACCGGTTTGAAAGCGCCTTATATAAATTTTCTATCTGTGCAGGTTCGGCTATGCCGATCGTATCGGCCAGTGAGATATACTTTATCCCTTCATTGATCAGCTTTTCAGCCCAGTATAATACCAATTCTTCGTGCCATACATCACCATAAGGATTTCCAAATCCCATTGAAAGGTAGGTAAGAAGATGCTGACCGCTTTTATGGCATAATTCATTGATCCTCTTTACCGTGTCAAAACCCTCGTTTACACTTGTATTGGTATTTCGCCGCTGAAAAGTTTCGGATATGGAAAAGGGAAATCCCAGGTAAGTGATCTCCTCATATTTTGATGCATCTTCGGCTCCACGGTGATTAGCTATTATAGCTAACAGTTTTGACGAGGTGTTGCTCAGATCGAGCTTTTTCAGCACTTCCGCCGTGTCCCTCATTTGGGGGATGGCTTTCGCCGAAACAAAGCTTCCAAAATCTATTGTATCAAAACCTACCTGTAAAAGCAGGTTAATATATGTCACTTTTATATCCGTCGGCACAAAATGAGCAAGGCCCTGCATCGCATCGCGCGGACATTCGGTAATTTGTATTGTGGAGGACATTGATACGAATGTCAGAATTTTGGGTCGTAAATTATAGCTTTATGTTCAACCTCAACATAAAGTTCGTTGGTGAGGCCTACGAGATACCTTTCGAATGATTCCATGATACGGGCAGCTTCCTTACGCACCGACCTGGAGCTCCCGAACACTGCCCGTTGATTCATTTCTTTTAAGGTCAGCCGCCTGTTGCCGGTTTCCGACGGCAAATAAAACGTTACATTGTGAATGGTTGTACGATACCTGGCATTTTTTATGTCGATAGTTACGGCAAACTGCACCGTATATATTTGCAATTCGTCGTAGTTTCCCGGCTGGGTCGGATTAAGGTCCTGTGTGGTTGTAAATATCATCTTACCCTCTGGCTCGTAACCATAGTTTTGCTGGAAGTTCTTTGCCGCCATAAATTGCAGGGCGCGCAAAAAAATCTTACTTACTTTAATATCGCTGTCCGTTTTAAAGGTTTTTTGATACCAGGCCATGTTGCTATCGATTTGCAGCCTGATAGAATCATGAACGGTGGCTATCGGCGCGTTTCGTCCGTGATCGACCTGGTAGGTACGTACAACGCTGTTGCCATCGTCCTGGGCATTGACAATGGAAAGTGCGAACATTAACGCAATGCTGAGTATTAAAGTTTTCATGGCGGGATTACTAAATGCTAAATATAGGTGCTGTAACGCTGTAATTTGACCGTGATAGCGAAATAAAGTTTAATCCGGATGCGACATCATTTCAGCATCCTGCGGAGCCGCCTCCTTAACGTATCGCCTCATGATCAAACGCGACCCTCCATTATAACTGAGGTAACTTCCCACCCAGTTGATGAATACAACCACTTTCTTCCGGAAACCTAAAAGTGATATCAGGTGTACGAACATCCATATCAGCCAGGCGAAAAAGCCCTGGAATTTTAACTTGCCCAGGTCGGCTATAGCCTTGTTGCGCCCGATGGTTGCTAATGATCCTTTATCAAAATATTTAAATGGTTCTGCCGGCTCATTGTTAATGATTCGTACAATATTTTTGCCCACATTCTTTCCCATTTGTATGGCAACTTGTGCAACACCGGGGTGCCCTTTTGGCGTGTCAGGCGTTATCATGGCCGCCACATCACCAATGGCAAATATATTGGAGTATCCTGCCACGCGACATATGTTATCCACCCGGATGCGGTTACCTTTTTCCACAAGGCCCTTGTCAATGCCACCAGGAATAACGCCCATTACACCCGCCGACCAGATGACGTTCTTAGTACGAATTTTTTTGCCGCCTTCAAAGGTAATTACGCTGCCGTCATAACTCTCAACCTTTGCGTTCAGCATAACCTCAACACCCATTTTCTCGAGGAATTTTTTGGCAGCAGCCGACCCCTCATCTGAAAAAGGCCCCAGTACCTTTGGCAAAAAATCGGCAAGGTAAACTTTCATCTCATGCTTGTTCAGTTCAGGGTAATCCTTGCTGAGTATGTGATTCTTCAATTCGGCAAGTGCACCCGCCAGTTCAACACCAGTAGGGCCCGCGCCTACCAGTACGAAGTTGAGGTAAGGTTCGCGTTCTTCCCTGGTTTTGAGCAGTTCCGCTTCCTCCAGGTTTTGCAATACCAGGTATCTCAGGTTTAATGCCTCAGGGATCGATTTCATCGGCATGGCATTGTGCTCGATGTCCTTGTTGCCAAAGAAGTTTGTTGTGGATCCTGTGGCAATTACCAGGTAATCATATGGAATTTCGCCGGTAGTAGTGTCAATGATATGTTTTTCCGGGTTTATGCTGGTCACTTCAGCCATCCTGAAACGGAAATTTTCCTGGTCATCGAAGTTTTTTCGCAGTGAGAATGCTATAGATTCTGCTTCGAGGCTGCCCGTTGCAACCTGGTAAAGCAGCGGTTGAAAAGTATGGTAGTTATGCTTGTCTATCATTAGCACTTCTACCGGTTTGTTGGCAAGGGCTTTAGCTACCTCAAGGCCGCCAAAACCACCGCCTATAATTACCACCCGTGGGTATTTTGATGTGTCTGTCGCTTTCATATTTAAATGAATATGTTACCATATAGATAACAAAAAAGGCTCCAAATGTTGTTTGGAGCCTTCGATAATATGAAAGATGACTTTTACTTGAGGTCTTTTTTGCCAAAGTCGACAATAACCGGAGTAGCGATACAAATAGACGAATAAGTACCGAAGCAAACGCCCACCAATAAGGCGAATGAGAAGCCCCGGATAACTTCGCCACCGAATACAAATAACACTATCAGTACGAATAACACCGTTAAAGCAGTGATAATGGTACGGCTCAGCGTTTTATTGATAGCATGATTAATAACTTCCTCAGGGTCGTCAGATGCAGAATGGTGCAGGCCCAGGAACTCGCGGATACGGTCGAATACCACTACGGTGTCGTTGATCGAGTAACCGATAACTGTCAATATGGCCGCTATGAACGACTGGTCGATATCCAGGAATGGAATAAAATTCTTGAACAGCGAGAAGAAAGATAATACCATCAAAGCATCGTGCGCGGTAGCTACCATCGCCCCGAGGCTGAACTGCCATTTGCGGAACCGGAGAAGTATATAAGCCGATATGACGATGATGGCAATGAATACCGTCCAGAAAGCCGATTGTTTCAAGCCCTCTGCTATGGTAGCTTTCACTTTTTGGAATTTAATGATGTTCTTGTCGGTGATCTTGGTTTCCGGGGTTTGCCCTAAAGCATTGATCAGCGTTTGCCTAACCTTAGTATCAGCCGAAGTGGTATTTTCTTCGATCAGGTATTTGGTAGTAATGCTTATTTTATCCTTGCCGAAGGTCTTTACCTCACTGACGCCCAATGGGCCATCGATGGATTTATGGACGGTCTCAGTTGTTACGTTTTTGTTGTTGAACTGAACGATGTATGTACGTCCACCGACAAAATCGACACCGTAATTAAAGCCCTGCGTAAACATGGATATAAGCCCGGCAATAATGAAAGCGCCCGAGAAAATATAAAATTTGAAACGGTTTTTAACGAAGGCGTAATTGGCATTCTTAAAGGTGTGTGAACTCCATGGGTTCGAAAATTTAATATCCCAGCCTTTGGAGATCATCCATTCAAATATGAGCCTAGAAATCAGCAACGAACAAAATAGCGAAGTTGCGATACCGATCATCAACACCACCGCGAAGCCTTTGATAGGACCACTGCCGAATACGAATAATATCAAACCGGTAAGGAAGGTACTGATGTTGGAGTCGAGGATAGATGAAAGTGCGTGTTTGAAACCATCGGCTACTGCCAGCTTGATGGATTTACCCAGGGCAAGTTCTTCCCGTGCCCGTTCGTAAATAAGCACGTTGGCATCAACCGATATACCCAACGTTAACACGATACCGGCCACGCCTGGCATAGTTAATACGGCATTTAAACTAATGAGCACGCCCATCAGGAAGAATACGTTGATGATAACAGCAACTACCGCTATAGTACCCGCGCGATTGTAATAAGCAATCATGAAGACAAGCACGACCACAAAACCTAAAACAGATGACAATAAACCAGCGTTGATAGCCTGCTGGCCTAATGTTGCACCTACCGTATCTTCATCAACAATAACTGCGGGAGCGGGGAGACGACCGGCTTTCAGTACGTTGGCGAGGTCTTTTGTGTCTTCAATAGTGAAGTTACCCATGATCCTCGATTCGCCGCCGGTTATCGCGTTTTCAACTCCGGGGGCCGAATAAACGTTATCGTCGAGCACAATGGCAATAGCATCATTCGTTGGAGCCGCCTGTTCTGTTACTTCTTTCCATTTCTGGGCACCCTGCGGGTTCATGCTCATGCTCACTTCCGGGGAACCTTTAACAGGATCAATCTCGCTCCTGGCATCGGTTACCACATCACCTGTAAGCACAGCGCCATTATCGGCGCCTGAAAGTTTCATGGCATAAAGTTCGAAACGTTTATCCTGGTTATTGGAATTATCGGTTTTATCCTCAATGGGTTTAACGCCCCACAGCAATTTCATATTTTGGGGCATCAGGGCCTTTACTTCCGGCATCTTAAGGATTGCATTAACCCTAGCAGTATCTTTTTTAAGCGCGTAACCAATTACCGGCGATTTCTGCACTTGGCCGGTGTTTGGATTTTGAACGTAATTAGGACTCAGGAGCGTAAACAACGGAAATTGCGCACTCCTGGAAGCTTTACCCGCTAATGACGATGTATCTTTCCCGGCGCTTTTATTTACTTTATTCAACAACGAAAGCGCACCTTTTGACGTGTCTTTCTTGGCTTCAGCAACCTTGTTGCCGGCTTTCCCGGTGTCTGCTTTAGCATTAGTTTTGGTTGAATCAGTTTTAGCAGCCTTGTTTTTTGCTGCCAATAGCGAGTTAATGCTATTCAGCGTAGCAAAGGCCTCGGTGTTGGTAAATGTCCGATAAAATTCCAGCTTGGCGGTCCCTTGCAATAGTTTTCTTACACGCTCCTGCTCTGTTACGCCCGGCAGTTCTACCAATATCTGGTTGCGGTCTTTTAACAACTGAACATTGGGCTGGGTGACACCGAGCTGGTCGATACGGGTATTGATAACCGTATAGGTTTGCTGTACGGCCACATCAGCCTGTTCCTTCAGGTAAGTCTCAACTTTGGCATTATCGTCACTGAATTTCAGGTGCTCACGGTTATCCTGTGTAGCGAAAATAGCTGCCAGCTTGCCGTTTGGATTAAGCGTTTCGTATTCCTTTACAAATAGTGTAATGTAGTCGCTTTGACTGGTTCTGCTGTCAATATCTGCCTTATCTAAAGCCTGGTTAAAAGTAGGATCGGGATTTTTGTTGGCCAACGTCTGCACCAGATCGCGCAACGCAACCTGCATGGTTACGCTCATGCCACCTTGTAAGTCGAGACCGAGGGCTAATTCGTGATTCTCGCAATATTGATAGGTATGCCCGAGGATAGGATATACCGGTTTGGTCGATATGGAATCTAAATATGCTTTTTGCTTTGTTGTATCACCTTTGGCATATGCTACGGCATCGTCCTTAACCTTGCGCACCACCCACGTGAACGAAATCTCGTATAAGCAGACTATCGCCAAAAAGATGGCGAAAAATTTGATAACCCCTTTACCTTGCATTGTAAATTATAATATGTAATAAATTAGTTTATAAGCTTTTTAAATAAGACGGCAAATCTAATAAAATTTTATAAGCATAAAATTTTATATTCAAACAAAATAAAGGCATTGAGTGTTAGGGCCGTTCGAGGGTGATAAATGAGTATGGGATATTGTTTTTTTCGTCAGCCGGGAAGTCTTCGCGTTTGGTTTCGATCCACTTTTTGTGGTCAATATCAGGGAAGAAGGTATCCGCATCAAAAGCTTTATGAACAATGGTAAGATAAATTTTATCGGTTTTATCCATCGCAAGGCGGTAAATTTCGGCGCCGCCGCCAATAAATACTTCATACTCGCCCTGGCATAAGGTTATTGCTTCGTCAATCGATTTCACTACTTCACAACCTTCAATTTTGATGTCCTGCCGGGTTACAACGATGTTGCGGCGATTGGGTAACGGTTTGCCCACCGAATCGAATGTTTTTCGGCCCATAATAATGGTATGCCCGGAAGTAACCACCCGGAAATGTTTCAAATCGGCCGGCAAGTGCCATAGCAACTGATTGTTTTTACCGATGGCGTTATTTTCGCCTATGGCGACGATGGCAGATATTGTCATTGATTTGATGATTAATGAGAGGCGAGGAGCGTTAATAATACATTATCTTCACTGATGATCTTTTGTATAAGATATTCCAGCCTTATTTGTTCTAAACCGGGCCGATTTTTAACATGAACGCAATTCAATGCCTTATCCAGGCTTAACAAGTCAGGAAAAAGCGTCTTAATATAGTCGGGACTATTCCCCATCAACCAATGAACTAATTAACAAATGAACTATACAGCTACCGCTCCCTTAATATGCGGCCATGGATCATAATTCTCCAGTGTAAAATCTTCAAACTTAAATTGGAAAATATCTTTTACATCCGGGTTTATCTTCATTGTCGGCAGCGGACGGGGTTCGCGGCTTAACTGCAAGTTTGCCTGTTCAATGTGATTATTATACAGGTGTGCATCGCCAAAGGTGTGGATAAAGTCACCGTACTGCAGGTTACACACCTGGGCCATCATCATAGTCAACAAAGCGTATGATGCTATATTAAAAGGTACGCCCAAAAATATATCCGCGCTGCGCTGATATAGCTGGCAGGATAATTTGCCATCAGCTACATAAAATTGGAAAAGGCTGTGGCAAGGAGGGAGCGCCATGCGTTCCACATCGGCCACATTCCAGGCCGACACCATGATGCGGCGCGAATCCGGGTTGTTTTTGAGTTGGTTCACCACCTGGCTTATCTGGTCGATATGCCCGCCGTCGGGTTTTGGCCAGTTACGCCATTGGTAGCCATAAACAGGTCCCAGGTTGCCGTTCTCATCCGCCCACTCGTCCCATATGCGTACACCGTTCTCTTTCAGGTAAGCAATATTGGTGTCGCCTTGCAAAAACCATATCAGCTCGTGTATGATCGATTTCAGGTGAAGCTTTTTGGTAGTAACCAGCGGAAAGCCGTCCTGCAGGTTAAAACGCATCTGGTAGCCAAATACGCTTAAAGTGCCGGTGCCGGTACGGTCGTGCTTTTGTGCGCCGTTATCCAGCACATGCTTCATCAAATCAAGGTATTGTTTCATTATTGGGTTGATTAAGTTGATTATGCTGGATCAAGTTGAATTGTTATTTTTAAATATCGGCCGATCATAACTTAATCAACCATTTAACTCAATCAACTGAATCTAACTTCCCGATACAAATAAAAATAATCTATTTTTGGTATCCTACGGATGTGCAAAAATACACGCCGTGTTAATCAATCTGATGATCGTATTCCCGAACGCCAAGATCAATATCGGCATTAATATAACAGGCCGCCGGCCCGATGGTTACCATAATATCGAAACAATTTTTTATCCGGTTAAAATATATGACGCCCTGGAAGCATTGGCAGGCAAGGAGCTGAGTTTTCAATCATCAGGCCTGGGTATTCCCGGCAGGGTAGAGGATAACCTTTGCATTAAGGCTTATCATCTCATCAAAAATGACTACGAGCTGCCGCCGGTAACTATTCACCTGCATAAACACATCCCGATAGGGGCAGGGCTTGGCGGCGGTTCGGCCGATGCGGCTTTCTTTATTAAGCTGATCGATCAGCTATTTGAATTAGGTATGGCCACAGAACAGAAACTGCACTACGCCCGGCAACTGGGCGCCGACTGTGCGTTTTTTATCGAAAGCAAACCAGTATTTGCATTTGAAAAGGGGGATAGGTTTGAACCGGTAAACCTCGATCTGTCCGGGTATCACATTGCGTTGGTAATGCCTCCTGCGCATGTTTCCACGTCCGAAGCGTACCGGGGAGTTAAGCCCGCGCCGGCAGAGTTGTCTTTAAAAGAACTTGTAAGCCTACCCATTCACGAATGGAAGCACAGCATCAAAAATGATTTTGAGGAATCGGTGTTTAAAAACCACGCAGTAATAAGAGGCGTAAAAGCGGCTATGTATGAGGCAGGCGCGATATACGCCAGTATGAGCGGGAGCGGGGCCTCCGTTTTCGGGATATTTGATAAAACACCTGATCTGTCATCACTGGAGAAAACAAACCAGGTGTTTTATAATATTTGATTTACACGCCTGCATCGTCAGTTACCCCGCGGCCAACGGCTTCAACCCAGTCCCGGTCGCCCAGGCCTTTAGCTACAGCTGTTAAAAGACGATTATGGATAAGTGTGCCCAGGGGCATAGGCGTTTCGCTTTGCTGGGCCAATTTGAATGCGAGGCGGGCATCTTTATAACCCAGTTTTGCTTTAAACCCTACCGGTTCGTATTGTTTATTAGCGATCAGCCTGCCATAGTTTTGATAAATAGGCGCGTTGAATATCGTAGAACCGAAGAACTCAGCCACTTTGGTGCGGTCGAGGTTGAACTTCTCTGCCAGGGTGAATGCCTCTGCCATCATTTCGAGTGACGACATGATCATGAAGTTGCCTGCTATCTTCACGACATTGGCCCCACCGGCGTCTTCACCAAAATCAACCACGCCCTGCCCAAGACATTCCAGAATAGGGGTTGCCGTTTGCTTATCTTTTTTGCTGCCCGAAACGCATACCCATAATTTCTTTGCAGCCGCGGCTTCAGGGCGACCGAATACGGGCGCAGCGAGGTATGAGCTCCCTGCGGCTTTATGCTGATCGGAAAGGAATTGAGCAATATCCGGCGAGATGGTGCTCATTGAGATATGAAGCCCGCCTTTTTGAAGAGTGTTTAAGATCCCATTTTTTCCGACAACACTTTCTTTAACGGTATCGTCGTCCGAAAGCATGGTAATTACCACAGCCACATTAGCCGCAGCCTCCGCAGGCGTTTTGCATTTGGTAATTGCCGACGCTTCAAGGTCGTCGGCCTTTTCAGCCGTACGGTTGTACACCTGCAGATGATAGCCCGCAGCTATTAAATTTTTCGCCATTGGAAGGCCCATATTCCCGAGGCCAATAAACCCGATTTTCATATAGTAGATTGTTTTGTTATTTTAACTGATGTAATCCCTGTCTTCGTCGCTTAGTGTATTAGGATGGTCCTTTTTAGCATCGGCATCTTCAACTTGCCCCGGGATATACTTTGGTCGCCCAGGCCTACCGACGAGCACCCCGATGATGAAGCCGGCTATCGCGGCAAAAAGGAGCATAGCCAATTTCGAAATGTGGTAAGTAGCAAACAACACATTGAAAAATACAGGCTCGCTATTTTGCATGATCACTACGGTAAGCAGTATCGTAATGATGATGATCAGCATTGTTTTTATTCTCATGTCTATTTCAAATTAACGGTGAAAAAATGATTCGGTTTATATCGTTTAAAAATGTGACCCGGCAATGAAATACTAATCTACAAAAAGGGAAGGGGAGTGGGAGCGAAGGCTGTAAAATATATAAGCGTTTCTATCGAATTGAAAAACCAGAAAAATTAAGCAAAGCGTTCTCTTATTTTTTTTGACGAACCGGCGTCAATTTTTCATGTGAAAATTTCGCGTACGAAACACCGGAAAATACATCCTCGAATTTTTTTGCTGGTACGCGTGGCACTCCGGCGATTTTTCCAAAACTCACAATTTCCGTTTTGATACACTTTGATTGCGTATTTGCGGTTAATTACCTTTAATGAAGTTTTTATGTATATAGCCAATGTTAAATAATTGATTAATAAATATATAAATAGTAAAAATACCCCACTATTGAATAATTGCTAAAAATATTAGTTTTTTTGATAATTTAGTTAAGCCGCTTTTGTTAAACAGTTGATTTATATATTTGATATAATTATAAGATTATCAGTAAAATAAAATTATTTAAAAATTTACAAAGCGAAAATTTTTACTTGCATTGATCACGAAAATTGCTCTTATTTAGCAGAATTTAACGGTCGCTAATATTGATGGTTATTTTACACTAAGGCAATTTATAAATTCCCCTTTAATCCACTTAAACTGACCCGCCGGGGTTAAGTAAAGGTGATGACCAGAATAGCTTAAATCGCTTTAAAATGCGTGAGGATGATACGCATGAACCGCACCTGCCCTACCCCGCCGCGGGTAGGACCGTATACAAAAATGAAAAGCGATGACTATTTTTTCCTTCTCGCCAATTGCTTTTGAGCGACAGGAAACAGGAAGATGGTAGATAAAATAATGATGGCGCCGACCCAAAAACCAGTTGTCATTTTATTCATATCACCAAAGAAAAGAAACGACATGATAATCCCATAAACGGGTTCAAGGTTAGTGATGAGCGCCACGCGAAAGGGTGAAAGCTCGCGCATTACCGATACTCCGGCAACGTAAGCCAGTGATGTACACACCGTTCCCAGCAGGAAAAGATAGCCGAAATCGGAGCGGGAAAGCGCCATTGATTGGTTGAATCCATTGGTGAAGGCAAGGTATAACGATATCCACACAAAGGCCCCCGACAGCTCATAAAAGGCGATGACAGGTGCCTGGTAATGTTTTACCTGGCGGGCGTTGATGATGGAAAAAAGGCTCGCACAAACGGCGCAAATGATACCTGCAATAATGCCCTTAGTGTATTGTGTTTCAAATTTGAATATGATAAATATACCCAGGATAATGAGTAAACCAGAAATGATCTCGAGCCCGGATATCCGGTTTTTATTGATGAGTGGTTCGAGTATGGCAGTGAATAATGTAAGGGATGAGAAGCATACCAAGGCCACCGAAACGGTAGATAATTTGATGGACAGAAAGAATAATATCCAGTGTGCGCCAACCAGCGCGCCGGTTAAGACCAGCTTGAAAAAGGCGGCTCTGCTTACCTTAAATTCGGTGCGGTTAAACCGGAAATAAAAGAATAGAGATATGGATGCGATGAGTACCCTGTACCATACCAGGTGCACCGCCGACACGCTGATAAGCTTGCCTAATATACCCGTGAAACCCCAGATGAAAACAGTAAAATGCAGGATGACCAGGTTCTTATTTAGGGTAGCCGGTTCGGTTTCGGAAGGCATTTACTTTGGCGCTTTTAATAACAGAAAGTAACCCAATATACCAAACAATACATTAGGTACAAATACTGATAGTAAAGCCGGCGCACCGCCTTTTGTAGAGAATACAAGCGCAAACCGCTCGACCACGATATAGGCAAAACAAAGCAGGATACCGATACCAAGGGGCAGTCCTATCCCTCCGCGCACCTTGCGCGACGACATAGAAACGCCAATTAGCGTGAGCACGTAGGTGGATAACGGATATACGAAGCGATTGTATTTTTCAAATTCCATATCCATCAGTTCGCCGGTACCACGCAATTTAGCCTTTTCGATATTTTTGTTGAGCAGTTGGGTCGACATGGCGCTATAGGCGTTGTCCCTGATCTCGAAGTCCACGGGTTTCATATCCAGTGTGGTGTCTTTAGACGTGCCGTGCCATATCATCGATTCCTTTAAACCTTTGATACGGCGCAGGCTGTAGTTTTTCAGGGTCCATTTGCGTTTGAGCGAATCGTATGAAATATTCTGGGCCACCCATTTTTCGGTCATGGTATCACCGTTAAACTTCTCCATAATAAATTCAAAGCCTGTTTTTGACGAGTTATCGAATGATTTTACAAAAACGAAAGTATGCTTATCCAACTGCATGTGTACCTCGCTTTTGGATGGATCGCTGCCATCGCTGAAATTTTTATTCTCAAAATCAACCTTTAACCTGTTGGTGAAAGGAATAAGATAGATGTTAGCAAACAGCGATACAATAAATATCAGCGAAGCCGAAACAAAATAGGGCCGTAAAAACCGGGCAAAACTCGCTTTGGAACTTAATATCGGTACAATCTCCGTTTGGTTGGCCATCCTGGCGGTAAACAGGATAACTGCAATGAAATTGATCAAAGGTTCGAGCAGGTTCAGGTAAAAAGGGATGAAGCCTGCATAATATTTGAAAGCAATATCGTGCAGGCTTGCCCCCGATTTTAAAAAATTATCGATGTGTTCGGCAATATCAAAAACCACAGTAATAACAGTAAATATGCCAAGGGTAAATACAAAAGTGCCCAGGTACTTATTGATAATGTACCAGTCGATCACTTTAAGATATTTACTAAACAAACGTTTCATTTATAATCGTTGGCCCAGGCGTTTAACCATTTTTTCTTTCCAGTCATAAAATTCACCGGCAATAATTTTCTCGCGCGCTTGTTTCACCAGCCACAGGTAAAAATGCAGGTTATGCAAGGTAGCTATCTGTGCGCCCAATATTTCGCCGGAATGCACCAGGTGACGAAGATAAGCTTTTGTATAGCATACATCCGCAAACAGGTCGCTATCAGCTTCTATCGGTGTAAAATCATTTTTCCACTTCTCATTACGTATATTGATGATGCCCTCTTTAGTGAAAAGCATGCCATTACGGGCATTACGCGTAGGCATCACACAGTCAAACATATCAATACCTAACGCTATATTCTCCAAAATATTTACCGGTGTGCCAACGCCCATCAGGTAACGTGGTTTTTCCTTCGGTAATATATCGCATACAATTTCTGTCATGGCATACATTTCTTCCGCAGGTTCGCCTACCGATAAACCGCCAATAGCATTACCCTCGCGTTCAAAGGATGCGATAACTTCCGCTGATTTTATACGCAGATCTTTATAAACCGACCCCTGTACAATAGGGAAGAGGGTTTGGGTGTACCCATATTTAGGTTCGGTACTATCAAAACGGTCGCAGCAGCGTTTGAGCCAGCGATGCGTCATCTCTATAGATTTGCGCGCATAGCCATATTCGCAAGGGTAAGGTGTGCACTCATCAAGGGCCATAATAATATCTGCGCCGATGGTGCGCTGGGTATCCATTACGTTCTCGGGCGTGAACAAATGTTTTGAGCCGTCGATATGTGAACGGAAAGTGACGCCTTCTTCTTTTATTTTCCTTACATCGGTAAGCGAGTACACCTGGTAACCGCCGCTGTCTGTAAGGATAGGGCCGTCCCATCCGTTAAATTTATGTAGCCCGCCTGCTTTTTCGAGGGTATCAAGTCCCGGTCTTAGATAAAGATGATAGGTGTTGCCTAATATGATCTGCGCTTCAATATCATTTTTCAGCTCACGCTGGTGCACAGCCTTAACCGTTCCGGCAGTACCCACCGGCATAAAGATAGGTGTTTGTATAGTACCATGATCGGTTGTGATCTCGCCCGCGCGGGCTTTGGAAAGCGGGTCTTGTGCAGTTAAATTAAATTTCATTTCGAGGGGGCAAAATTAGTCATTTATGTTGATTAAGTTGATCGGGGTGAATATTTGGCGCGTTTTGCATCTAACCGGCTTAATCAAATCAACTTAATCTAAATTTCAACTTAATCTTTCACTGATTTTTAACAACTTTGCCTGATATTACGATCTGATTTGGAAGCATATTTACCCGGAACTTTACTCGCATTATTATTTATTTGTTTTATAGTCCAGCTATACTACCTTGTTTATTACCATCGCCGGCTGGCTGCTTATGAACCCCTCGCTGAATTAAAGAAAAGTAATATCCCTATTTCCGTTATTATTAGTGCGCGTAACGAGGAGCAAAACCTTGCCGCTAATCTTCCCGCCATTTTAGAACAGGACTATCCCGATTTTGAAGTGGTGGTTGTTAACGACTGTTCGCTCGATGAATCCGAAGAAGTTTTGAAGGAACTGTGTGCAAAATACGCGCATCTTAAAGTAGCCGTTGTAACAGAAAACGACCGATTTAAAACGGGTAAGAAGTTTGCATTGACCATGGGTATTAAGGCGGCAAAAAACGAACACTTGTTGTTCACTGATGCCGATTGCAAACCGGCCTCGTCAAACTGGATCAGCCGCATGGCCGTAAATTTTGAAGGTCCCACAGAAATTGTGCTGGGCTATTCGCCCTATTCTGGTACGAGTGGTTTTCTAAATGCTTTTATCCGCTTTGAAACTATCAGGACCGCCATAAACTACTTATCAGCAGCCTTAGCCGGCAATGCTTATATGGGTATAGGGCGTAACCTTGCTTATACTAAAACGCTGTTCTTTAAAAATAAAGGCTTCGCATCACACATGCATGTGATGTCGGGCGATGACGACTTGTTTGTAAATGAGAATGCGACGCGGGAAAATATAGCCATTGAAATACACCCTGAAGCTTTTACATACAGTCCGGCAAAAGAATCCATGTCAGCCTTGTATCGTCAAAAACGCCGCCATATGGGCGTAGGCAAAATGTACCAGAACAAACACCGCCGCATGTTGAGTTTTGATGCACTTTCCGGCTTGTTTTTTTATATCTTAGTAGTCATCAGTTTAATATTAACCCACGACCCATTGCTGGCACTGGGTTTGCTCTTATTCAGAATAATTGCCCAATTAATTTTGTACTATAAAATATTCAGGAAACTGGACGGCAAAAATTTAATATGGTATTTGCCTTTCTTTGACCTTGTTTATTACGTTTATTTAAATATTTTTGGATTGATAGGCACTTTTATAAAAACTACGCAGTGGAAATAAACGCAAATTTTACCGAGAATGCTAAGAACGACTTCTACCTTGTGGTAAAAGCCCGCGAAGGAAACCAAAAGGCGTATGCCGACCTGATGCACCGCTACAAAGATTCCATCTACTTTATGGCCCTGAAAATGGTGAATAATAAAGAAGATGCAATGGACCTTACAGTGGAAACGTTTGCCAAGGCCTTTGAAAAACTGGAGAAATATCAGCCTGATTATGCCTTTAGTACATGGCTGTTCCGCGTTGCTACTAACAACTGTATCGATTTTATCAGGAAGAAAAAGTTAAATACCATGTCGATCCATGGCATGGTGGATGATGACGGCGAAGAAAAAACGCTGCAGATAAAAGCCGATGTGTTGAACCCGGAAGAAACGTCGATAAAAAAACAGCAGACACAGGAGCTAAAAGTATTGATAGAGGGTCTTCCACCGCGCTACCGCAACCTGATAACCCTGCGTTATTTTGATGAATTGTCATATGAAGAGATCGCTGTGCAACTCGATCTTCCGCTTGGCACAGTAAAGGCGCAGCTTTTCAGAGCAAGGTACTTGCTGGGCAATATCATAAACCGTTTTAACAGGGATGACATCTGACATCATCTTTAAATATTTCCCCGACTTAACATCCCGGCAAAAGGAGCAATACGAACAACTGCCCGAATTATACAATTACTGGAACAGCCAGATCAACGTGATATCGCGAAAAGATATTGATTTGCTGTTTGAACGGCATGTGCTGCATTCATTAGGGATAGCTAAAGTGATGCCATTCGTACCCGGTGAACGTGTGCTGGACGTAGGGACCGGGGGAGGTTTCCCGGGAATCCCTTTGGCCATTATGTTTCCTGAAACACAATTTTTCCTGGTGGATTCAATCGGCAAAAAGATCAAAGTAGTTAATGAAGTTGCCAAAGCCATCAGTCTGCAAAACCTTAAGGCTGAACATATCCGCGCCGAGCAGGTGCCCGGCAAATTTGATTTTGTGGTATCGAGGGCTGTTACCCAGCTAAAAGAGTTTTATCCATGGGTAAAAGGAAAATTCAACAAAGAATCCAAAAACGAGCTATTTAATGGTATCCTTTACCTAAAGGGAGGCGATCTGCAACAGGAAATTGCCGAATCAAAGCTGGTTGTCCGTCAATACCACCTTAATGATTACTTCGCCGAAGAATTTTTCGAAACCAAGCAGGTGATCTATATAAAAGGCGCCTGACCAGTTTTAACCCTTCCTGCCTTTTACCGTTAAATTACAGGCTGCGTTAGCTTTTTAGCAGCTGGTTTCGTTATCTTTTTACTCTTCCCCTTAGTCGATTTATGTGTGGATTTAACCGTTGCCTTTGGTTTTACTGGTTCGGGTGGTGGCGGTGGGGCAGGTTCGTCATGTTTTTTATCTTCAACTTCGGTTGTTGTATTTTTATTATCAGGATTATCCTTCTTCTTCTTTTTAAAGATGTTGATCTTATCAAGCATTTCCTTCAATGATTTATGCTTTGGGTGCGGTGGCGGTTCAGGACGTTGACGGGAACTGTCCTGTCCAAAAACATTTCCGGAAAAAAAAATTAAAGATAACCCGATGGAAAAAATCACCAGGTATTTGGGGATAACCCTGAAACCCCTTTCCTTTCGGCACTGTGACATGGCTTTAGCGTATTAAATTTTTTGGTAATGCCAATTTATCAAATTTTAATTGAATTATAAAAGGGTTTCAATTACAGTGATTTGAGTTTGAAACTGGTTGAGAGTTTAAGAGTGCAGGAATATTTTTTGCTAAAAATTTGAGCAAATCAAGATTTTCCATAAATTGGCGCTGTTTATCTAAATCTATGTCGCTATTACACCAAATCGGTTTAACGTTTCTTCGAAATATAGGCCCTGCATCCGCCAAAGCTTTGCTTTCCCAATTTGGTGATGCAGAACAAATATTTAAAACGCCTAAAGCCAAATTGCTTAAGGTACCCGGGATCGGCGAAAAACGGACCGATATTTTCAGTCTGACCGACGTGTTGTACCGGGCCGAAGAGGAGATACGGTTTATTGAAATGAATGAAATAACGCCTATCTTTTATACAGATGCTGCTTATCCCAAACGACTAAAAAACTGTATCGACAGCCCCATATTACTTTATGCCAAAGGCGATATGGATCTGAACAAACTTCACGTGGTTAGTATTGTAGGTACACGACGGGCGACGGATTACGGCAGGCAGTTATGCCGGCAATTGGTTGAAGAATTACAGCAATATAATGTTTTGGTGGTGAGCGGGCTGGCCACGGGGATAGATACCGCAGCCCATAAAGAAAGTATGAAACAAGGCTTGCAGACGGTAGGGGTTTTGGGGCATGGCCTTGAAATGATGTACCCGGCGGCAAACCGTTCAACAGCTCAAAAGATGATGGAAAATGGGGGAATACTAACGGAATATCCATCGGGTACCATAGCTGATGCGAAGAATTTCCCCCAACGGAACCGTATTGTTGCCGGTATGGCTGATGCTACTGTGGTAGTTGAGGCAAGCATAAAAGGCGGGGCGCTGATCACTGCTGAAATTGCCAATTCATACGACCGGGATGTATTTGCGTTCCCGGGAAGGATAGATGACGAATATTCGGAAGGATGTAATTTCCTGGTAAGAAATAATAAGGCCGCTTTGCTTACCTGCGCGGCCGACCTGGCTTACAGCCTGGGCTGGGAGAGCAGTAAAGATGCAAAGCCCAAAAAGCAATTGGCTTTTGCGATGGACCTGACAACCGAAGAAAGGCTTATTTTTGATGTTATCCATCAACACAAATCGCCATTAGCGATAGACGACCTTACTTTAAAGGTAAATATGCCTATGAGCCAGCTGGCGATGAACCTGCTGAATATGGAAATGCAGGGTTATATCCGTTCGCTGCCGGGCAAAACTTACACGCTCAATTAATATCCTCCTTTGGAAAGCTATACCATTTAACGGTGCCAGTCCCGGCACTTATCATTTCCCAACTATCCAGTTTAAACCCGATGAGGGCGATGGCACAGGTTGGAAAGTCGAGCGATTGACCGGTGAAGTAATAAATGATTTGCTCGAGCGTAGGATTGTGGCCTACTAAGCCCATAAAATCTTGTTTTTGGTCAAACTCGTTTATCACTTGTAATAAAGCAGGACGGTTTGCCTCATAGATGCGAATGTCTTCCTTGGCTTTAGGTAACGACAAAAATTGGGTAAAAATATCTGCGGTGCTCAGCGTACGGAGAGCGGGACTGGTCACCAGGTTTTGGGGCACAAGCTTTTCAGCAAGCAGCCTTTCGGCCATAAGTTCAGCGTCGCGTATACCTGACTTTTTGAGAGGCCTTTCAAAATCTTCAAAGTCAAGATCGTGAGTAGCGCGGGCGTGGCGTATTAAAAGAAGCTTTTTCATTAATCAGCTCGTATGATACGAATATAATACCATACGAGCTGAAATAGTTTTATTTGATAAAATAACTTAACGAAAAGCTAAGCACCTGGTTTTTGGTTTTCAGGTTTACGCCTGCATCGTCGTTTGATAGGTTGGCTAAGCCAAGGCCATAATTAACGTTTATAGCAAAGCCCTGGCTAAACTGGTAGCCTGCCAAAAAGTTAACACCGTAGTCGGGATTTTTAACATCGTCTGAGGTGCTGCCGAAATGCACGGTTTCTTTAGTTCCGTCAGCATCGGTTCCGCTTGCTGATATGCCGTAACCAAAGTAAGGGCCGGCGCCAAAAAATACTTTCCCTTCGCCGGCTGGAACTTTATACAGAAAATTTACCGGGATCTCGATGTAATTTAAAGTGGCTTTGCTGGTGCCGCCTTCAGATGAGCTTTTTCCGCCCTTAGTGCTAAATAATACACCTGGCTGAAAGGAAAAATTATCGGTGCCTATATCGACCAGGCCGCCGATATGAAATCCGACCAATGATTCGGTTGATACCGAGCCACCTGTTGCAGAAACTGTAAGTTTCGACGAGTTGATGCCGGCTTTAATGCCAAAAGTTGTAGTTGTTTGGGCAAAAGTTGCCAGGGAAGCCACACAAAGGGCTACAAGTAAAAGTGTTTGTTTCATGATTAATTTAGGTTGTAAAATTTAGGTTAAATAATTACATCAAAACTAATTATTTAATTTAATAAAAGAAAATATTGTCCCTGCAAGTATTCATTAAGGGCGATTAGCAAAACCCGCGACTATGTGATCCGAAATATCTTTCATGCATTTGAAATGTCCGAGCGGGCATTTTTCAAGACCGAATTTGGAGCACGGCCGGCATGAAAGGTCTATACCGATAACCTCGGCGTCTTTTACCATGTAAGGCTGAACACCTAATAATTCGGGAACCGTTCCTCCCCAAATTGAACCTATGGGTTTATCAAACGCTTCGGCAATGTGGGTTAACCCGGTATCGAACCCAAGTATTCGGGTCGCTTTTGAAACCAGGAAAGCGGATTCATCGAGCGTAGTGATGCCGCAGGCATTATAAATACTCCCGCCAATAGCAGCTGCTATTTCATTACCGTTTGCTTTTACATCCTCGCCGCCCAATAGCACGATGGGGCGATCGATTTGCCGGCAAATACTGATGATTTTCTCGTTGGGCATGCGCTTGGTAAAGTGGGTGGCCCCAATAACAAATGCGATATAATTGTCCCGATGAGTTGCGGGTAGTAGTTTATTGAGATCGTGCTGCGCTTTGATATAATAGTCGATGGGTTTGCCATCATTCGTTACGCCTAAAAACTTAACCGCTTTCAGGTAACGTTCAACCAGGTGGATGGGTTCCACCAGTTTCAACCTGAATTTAAGGCTTAACCACTTACGTACGGGCTGTTTTTTATAGGTTGATGATTTGATCCCGGTCCTTAATTTTATGATTGCAGTGCGCAGGTTGTTATGCAGATCGATAATAAGATCGTAACCTTGGGCTTTGATCTCATCGATGGTTTGAGACAATTCAGGCTCTAACAATAGTAATTTATCTACGTAAGGGTTATCGTCGTAAATGTATTTGAATGCAGGCTTGGTGAGGAAGTGTACCTTGGCGTTCGGTAATTGTGTTTTAAGACACCGCACCACCGGCGTGGTATAAATGATGTCGCCCATCGAACTGAACCGGATGACCAATATTTTCATAAGCTCAGCTTACCTGGTTCCTTATTTTTTGGATTATGGAGGTGGACGAGTAACCTTCAACAAAGTCGATCGTTTTTACGTCACCACCGTTGGCTATAACTTCTTTGCCGCCTACGATGTTCTCAACAGCATAGTCCGCTCCCTTCACTAAAACATCTGGCAAAAGCTCTGTAATCAGATTTAGCGGCGTATCCTCGCCAAACAATACTATGGCATCGACAAAGAATAAGGCAGCCAGTAGTGCGGCACGACTGTTTTCATCATTAATAGGGCGACCTTCGCCTTTAATTCGCCTTACTGAGTTGTCGGAATTTAGGCCTATTATCAGCTTTTCTCCTAACTCAGCTGCCTTAGCTAAATAGGTAATATGGCCAATATGCAACAGATCGAAAACACCGTTGGTGAATACAATTTTCTTGCCCTCGCTTTTCCATGCGATAACGGTGGCCTTCAGCTTTTGAAGATCACTTATTTTATCGAGCAGTTTTTTTTCGATGTCGTGATTCATGCTGTTAGAAAGAATCGTCAGCCGCCTTGCACAGGATATGCCCGATAAGGATATGCATCTCCTGTATCCTGGCTGTAACATTTGATGGTACAATAATATTCAGATCGCAAAGGTTGTTCATTTTGCCGCCATCCCTTCCGGATAAACCCAGCGTATGGCACCCTCTTTTCTTTGCCGCTTCAAATGCATTTAATATTCCCTGGCTATTGCCGCTGGTAGATATACCAATGAATAAGTCGCCGCTACGGCCAAGGGCTTCAACCTGTCGTGAGAACACATGGTCGTAACCATAATCGTTGGCTATAGAGGTGAGGGCAGAAGTATCTGTAGTCAAAGCTATCCCGGGTAATGCCCGGCGGTCGCGTACAAACCGCCCGCTAAGTTCGGCAGCAATATGCTGGGCATCAGCGGCGCTGCCGCCGTTGCCTGCTATTAATATTTTGCAATCATTTTTCAATGCCGAAACCATCATTTCACAAGCCTTTCCGATATCACTTTCCAGTGTATCGATCACTTTTTGTATCAATTGCTGATGGTCCTTTAATTCTTCAATTATCATGTTTTCAGTCATTGGTCAACCGGCATTAGTCAATCACTAATTACCAATATCGGCAATAATTTCATCAATTCTAGTTGTGGCGCTGCCTACGCGCCGTATAACTATAGCTGCTGCATGGTTAGCCAGCTCGCAAGATTCTTCAATGCTCAGGCCCGAAGCTATAAAATAAGCCATCGTAGCTAAAACCGTATCGCCGGCGCCAGTGACGTCAAAAACTGCGGTAGCTTTGGTAGGCAGTAACTTGTGGGTAAGTTCATCTAATATGATAATGCCTTCGTCCGACAGGGTAACCACCAGGTATTCGGCACCGGTTTGCTGCAGAACGATCTTCGCAGCTTTTTGCAGATCATCCATGTTTTTGATCTGCCCGGTTTTGGCGGCTTCTGCCAGTTCCTTGCGGTTGGGTTTGATAATGAATGCGCCTTTATATTTTCCGTAATCATACCCTTTCGGGTCGATGATCACTTTTTTGCGCTTGCTTTTTGCGAGCTCTATAAGTCGTTGAGTAAATCCTTCTGAAAATAGGCCCTTGCCATAATCTGAAAAAAGCACAATATCAGCTTCATTGATGTAATGATCCAGTTTATCAGCCAGTTCATCTTCAAGTTCACTGCGGATCGGGTCGGTTATTTCCCTGTCCACGCGTACCAATTGATGACTTCCCGCCAAAACCCTGGTTTTTACGGTAGTTGGGCGACTGGCGTCTTCAACAATCGCGTCGGTTTCCAAACCTTCGGCAACCATGATCTCTTTCAACCGCATACCAAATGAGTCGTTGCCGGTTACGCCGCTCAGGGTTACTTTAGCACCTAAAGCAACTAAATTTTGTGCCACGTTAGCCGCGCCGCCGAGCGTGGTGGATTCATTTTTGACATTGACGATAGGCACCGGCGCCTCGGGTGATAGCCGCGTCGCATCGCCCCAAATATAGTGGTCTATCATCAGGTCGCCTATGACCAGGATAGCAGGCGGTTTTTGCATTTGTTGTATGCGACGTACTTTTTCTACCAGCATTTCAGGCTATTACTTTATTCTTTTTCGTTTCAAAAACTTTCTTTATCTCTTCCAATGTAAACGCATTCAGGCACATTTCCTTATTCAGGCCACCTTTTCTTGCTGCCAATACGCCATAATGCATATCCAGGAAGCCTTCGTTACGGTGTGCATCCGGGTTGATGGATAGCATAACGCCTTTATCTAAAGCATATTGGTGCCAGCGCCAGTCCAGGTCGAGCCGTAGCGGGTTAGCATTAACCTCTATTATCACACTATTGGCAGCGCAGGCATCGATCACCTTTTTGAAATCGAGATCGTATCCTTTCCTGCTTAAAAGCAACCGCCCCGTAGGATGCCCGAGTATGGTGGTATATGGATTTTCTACTGCTTTTATCACACGGGCAGTTGCTTTTTCCTTTTCCATTTTCAGGTTCGAATGTACAGAAGCTACAATAAAATCAAACCGTGCTAATATTTCGTCGGGATAGTCCAGTGAACCATCGTTCAAAATATCCGATTCGATCCCTTTAAAAATATGAAAGCCGTTTAGCTTTTTATTCAGGCTATCTATTTCTTCATGTTGCTGTAAAACCCGTTCTATGCTCAGACCCTTGGCGTAAAACGCGCTGCGGCTATGATCGCACATGCCCAAATACTCCAGTTTTAGCTGGTCGCGGCAATAAAGGGCCATTTCTTCCAGGGCGTTCACGCCATCGCTCCAGGTGCTATGATTGTGCAGGGTGCCTTTGAGATCAGTATAGGTGATCAGTTCAGGAAGATTATTAACAGCAGCCTTTCCAATAAATGTATCGCCTTCGCGTAGTTCAGGCGGCATCCATTGCAGCCCCGCTTTTTCATAAATGGCTTCTTCGCTTTCGGCTTGCTCAATATCACCGGTCAGCCTGGCAGTCACCGCCCCAACATGCTCAATGGTTCCGGTTTGTTTGAATAATTCGGAATAGAATGACGAAGCTGCTGTAGCATCGATCCGCACCAACAACTTATTTTCCGTTTCTCCTTTAATTCCGGTTTCGTTTTCTGAAATATCAAGGAAAAGCGCAGCTTCGGTCAGCGCCTTTATTGCTCCTTGTATATCTGGTGTGCCCACCAAAAAAGAAAGCTCGGTAATGATCTCGCTACACCGGCGGTACTCGCCTGTGAAACTGACTTTGGCGCCCGGTAAAAGCGATCCTATCTTTTTAAATAATTCATTGGCTTCAGCCTCAACTCTTGCGTAAAGGAACTTGCCATTGCTGGCCATCCGGAACTCAATGACTTTGGCTATCTCTTCCTGCGTTTTCAGGCCAAAGCCTTTGGCCTCTATCAGCCTGTTCTCGTTACAGGCATAATACAATTCGCCAACGGTTTCTATACCCAGGTCTTTCCAAATCGTAACGATCTTTTTGGGGCCAATGCCTTTGATCCCCAGCATTTCGACAATCCCTTCGGGAGTAGCAGCCAAAAGAGTTTGCATCTCTCCAATATGCCCGGTTTCGAGCAGCTCAACAATTTTCCCTGCGGTGCTTTTGCCGATTCCGTCGATCTTTTCCATCTCGGCAGGGCTTTTTTTCGCAATAGGGAAGGGCAGTTTATCTACTTTGAATGCAGCGTTGGCCAACGACTTTATCTTGAACGGGTTTTCATCGTGCAATTCCATCAGCTGCGATAAAAGTCGGAGGGTACGGGCTATTGGTTTATTTTCCATTGATCGGGCCCGTAAAAGTACAAATTGTTCGTTGATGATAGTTCATAGTACATGGTAAAATTGCGACCGGGCTCAAAATTGAACCAAATGCAAATTAACAACCTGCAAGTACTATGATCTATGAACCATGATCTATTTGCTATCGAATAACAATATCATAAGGCATGCGCATTTGTGGTGTACGCATCATTTGGGTAATGCCCTTTATTTGTTCGTAGTAACGGTAATTTTCACCAAGTTCCGATTTTACAGCCTTTGTACGCATTTCAGCGCTCATATTGCTCCCGAATTTGCTGAAAATGCTTTTCTGATCGGGGTAGGCGTCTACCACATAGCCTTTAATGCCAGCTTTTTTAGCAGCAGACTTAATGGCGTCGTTGATATTACCCAAACGGTCAACCAAACCTATCTTCACGGCCTGGGTGCCGGTCCATACGCGGCCCTGCCCAATGCTGTTGATATAAGCCTGTGTCTTATGGCGGCCGTCGGCTACGGCTTTGGTAAATTCGTCATAGCCCCGGTTCACGCTGTTTTGCAGAATAAGTTTTTCCTCGGGCGAAAGCGGGCGGCTTACGTCGCCCAGATCAGCAAATTTACCTGTTTTTACCCCGTCGAATGTCATACCGAGTTTATCGTTGAATAATTTCTGAAGATTGGGGATGATAGCGAAAATACCTATAGACCCGGTTATTGTATTTGGTTCGGCAAAGATGGAGTCTGCAGCGCAGGAGATGTAATAACCGCCCGAAGCCGCCAGGTCGCCCATAGAAACTACGATAGGTTTTACCTGTTTGGTGAGCGCCACTTCGCGCCAGATCACATCCGACGCAAGGGAACTGCCGCCCGGCGAATTAACGCGTAGTACCACAGCTTTTACTTTATCGTTGAGCCTGGCCTTACGGAGCGATTCCGAAATCCTGTCGGAGCCGATCGTATTGTCGTCACCGTCCCCGCCTTGTATCTCGCCCGAGGCATAGATGATGGCGATGTGGTTTTTGGTATCTTTTTTATCGTCAGATTTGTTGCTGCTTCCAGTGTAATCGGCTATATCGACATTATTCAGGGAAGACTTTTTGCTGACATCGGTACGTTCTTTCAATTCGTCCAGTACCTGGTCGCGGTATTTCAGCCCGTCAACCAGCTTATATTTCAAAGCATCTTCTGGAAATTGAATTTTTAAATTATTCGCAATGCTAAACAATGAGTCCTTATTTACCTTTCGGGCCTCGCTGATACCTGAAAGAAAATGGTCGTACAGCGATCCTAGATAGGAGTTAACCTGCATCCGGTTGGCATCGCTCATTTTGGTAAGAATAAACGGTTCTACAGCGCTTTTGTAGGTTCCAACCTTGATAACCTGGGCTTCGATACCCAGTTTATCCAGCGTACCTTTCAGGAAGGTGATCTGTGAGCTGAAACCCCTGAATTCAAAAATGCCTTTTGGATTGATGTAAACCTTGTCGGCAACCGACGCCAGGTAATAAAATCCCTGGGTATAAACTTCGGAATAGGCGACAACAAATTTTCCTGATTTTTTGAAATCGATAAGGGCGTTACGGATCTCTTCGGTAGTGGCCTGGCCTGAAAGCATGTAGCTTTCATCTAAAAAAATACCGCGGATGTTGTCGTCGTGTTTGGCCCTTTTGATATTGGCCAGTATATCATTGAGCCCGATGGCCTTGTCATTTTCAAGGCCAAGCAGGTCGGCTATCGGGTTTTTGGGTGTGCGTTCAGGAATTGCGTTGTTGAAATCGATGTGGAGAACAGAATTTTCTGTAACTTCAGTATGTTTATCACCATTCGCCGCTGCCACTATCAAACCAACAATTATTACGATAAAAATAATGCTGGTTAAAATTATCCCCACCATCGTGGCGAAAACAAATTTGAAGAATTGTTTCATTAAATATTTTAAATCTTTTTATCTATGCAAACTTAGCAATTCGATATATATAATGTTAAGAGGTTAATCTATAATATTTGTTACAACAATGATTGATGTTTTTTTGCTTTTAGGAAGCAACCTTGGCGACCGGCAGGCATTTTTAAGCAATGCACGGGACCACATAGAAACCGATGTAGCGCCCATTATATCAGTGTCTTCCGTTTACGAAACACAATCGTGGGGTAAAACAGATCAGCCAGATTACCTTAACCAGGTGCTTTATTTAAAAACTGACGTGCCTGCACGGGTATTGCTTGAAAAAATACTCCATATCGAAATGCTTATGGGACGGAAGCGGGAAGAAAAATGGGGCTCGCGGATCATCGATATCGATATATTGTTTTATGGGCAGGAAATCATCAGTGAAACCGATCTTAACATACCGCACCCTGAACTGCATAAGCGAATGTTTACGCTGGAACCATTGAACGAGATAACGCCTCATTTTATTCACCCGGTGTTAAATAAGAGTATTTTTGAGCTCAAAAGCGAACTTAAAAGCGATTTGCACGTAAAAAAGTTATAATTTTGAAATTCAAATAACCTAAAGTACATATACCCATTGAGCCAGGATATTGATCTTTCTTTCTTGTATGAAATTGCCGACGGGAGCAATGAGTTTATTATCGAATCCATCGATATGCTTTTGCAGCAGGCGCCAGAATTGCTCGGAAGTATTGACGATGCATTAAAAGCACAAGATTGGCCGGGTGCAGCGGCAGCGGCGCATAAATTGAAACCGTCTATGGGTTTTTTCGGTATGCTGATCTCGCAGGAGCTGCTTCAGGAAATTGAAGCGCTATGTAAGGCAGGCGCAAGCGATCCGGGTGCTATTGCTGAAAAATTCGACCAGGTGAGTAGCCTCATCAACGCCAACATGGTAGAACTTACACGCGTAAAAGCGGAAAAAGAAGCCGAACTTTAAACTTTCTCTATTTTAAAGCTATAACTTTCCATAATCAGGTTAGCCAGCAGGTTTTTGCACGCCTGTTCCACTTTTGCATGTGCAGTTTCTTCACTGTCTGCCTCTATCTCAAGCGAGATATGCTTACCGATGCGAATGTTTTGTATCTCAGCAAGGCCCAGGTTTTTCATACTTCCTGTTACTGCTTTACCTTGCGGATCGAGTATTTCCTTTTTGGGCATTACGTCTATTTCGGCCTGGAACTTTGTCATTTTAGCTTTGTGTTTTACCTGGTAATGATAACTGTGCTGCGCGGCTATTTGTTTTTTTGGTGACCGCTTATCACCGTATCATGGGAAAATTTGAATTGAATAATAGATAGCGTGATATACATTAGTATGATCACCGGTACCGCGGCAAATTTAAAAAATAGTATCAATATTGCCGAGAACAGCAGTAACAAATACCGATAAATATTCTTGTTAAAATCTGTGTTTTTGAATTTCAGCGACATCAGGGGCAGCTCGGCCACCAGTAAAGTGCACATAACGATAACCAGCACTGCCAGGATATATTGGTTCAATATATATCCCGAAAATTCAGGATGGTGGTCCAGTATCAGTGGGATAGAAGCTATCAGTATAGCATTCGCAGGTGTAGGCAGCCCGATAAAAGAATCGGCCTGGCGCGTATCATTGTTGAATTTGGCTAACCTGAGTGCCGAAAAGACAGCGATTAAAAATGCAGCAAAATTCAAATAGGGGCCTATCCCCTGTATTTGCGGCGATTGCAGGAAAAGCTCGTAAAGGATAGCTGAAGGCAAAAAGCCGAAGCTTACCATATCAGCTAACGAATCGAGATCTTTGCCAATGCCTGAAAACGATTTTAGCACGCGGGATGCAAATCCGTCAAAAAAATCAAAGATAGCCGCAAGGAACAAAGCATACGCTGCGAATATCAGGTTTTCCTGGAATGCAAATACAATCCCTACGCAGCCGCTAAACAGGTTAGCACAGGTAATGGTATTGGGCAGGTGCTTGCTTATGCGCTTATTCATTTTAGGCCCGAAGGTATCCAGCTTATATTAAGTAATTATGAAATCACAGGAAAACACCCATGATTTCATAACCTCAAAAGTATTAAGAATTCATCGAGATTAGGAATTCTTCGTTGGTTTTTGTGCCTCTTATCTGGCTCTGCAAAAATTCCATCGCTTCCTGCGAGTTCATGTCGGCCAAATGGTTGCGCAGTATCCATACGCGCTGCAACGTTTCACGGTCAAGCAGCAGATCATCGCGGCGTGTGCTGGATGCGGTAATATCAATGGCAGGGAATATACGCTTGTTGGATAATTTACGGTCGAGCTGTAGTTCCATGTTACCGGTACCCTTAAATTCTTCGAAGATAACTTCGTCCATTTTCGAGCCGGTTTCTGTCAGTGCAGTTGCAATGATGGTGAGCGAGCCCCCGTCTTCAATGTTACGCGCAGCACCAAAAAAGCGCTTCGGTTTGTGCAACGCATTAGCATCGACACCACCTGATAATATTTTGCCCGAAGCAGGCGCTACGGTATTGTAAGCGCGTGCAAGGCGGGTAATTGAGTCTAACAGGATAACCACATCATGACCGCATTCAACCATGCGCTTAGCTTTTTCGAGTACGATATTCGCTATCTTCACATGGCGCTCGGCAGGCTCATCAAATGTTGACGAAACCACCTCGGCGCGCACGCTGCGGGCCATGTCGGTTACTTCCTCGGGACGTTCGTCTATCAGCAGGATGATCAGGTAAACTTCCGGATGGTTTTTCGCAATAGCGTTGGCCACATCCTTCAGTAACATGGTTTTACCTGTTTTTGGCTGCGCCACTATCAAACCGCGCTGGCCTTTACCGATAGGCGAGAAGAGGTCCATGATACGAGTGGAATAGTTGCCCATATCGGTAAACAGTTCCAATCTTTCGGACGGGAACAGCGGCGTTAAGTGGTCGAAAGGAACGCGGTCGCGAACCTCGGCAGGCACGCGGCCATTAATGGCTTCCACACGTACCAGCGGGAAATATTTTTCACCTTCTTTCGGCGGGCGAATGCTGCCGCGAACGGTGTCGCCGGTCTTTAGGCCGAAAAGTTTTATCTGTGATTGCGATACGTAAATATCGTCGGGAGAAGTAAGGTAGTTATAGTCAGACGATCTTAAGAACCCATAACCATCGGGCATAATTTCAAGTACGCCTTCGTTAACGATGACATTGTCGAAATCGAGATTGATTGCTTCCTGGTTTTTTTGCTGATTAGGATTTTGCCCGTTGTTAAAGCGGCGCTCAAATTTTTGCGGGCGGCTTTCAGCACCAACCTCTTCAGATTTTATAGCAGTTTCTGCGGGCTCCTGGCTGGGTTGCCCGGTTGCTGCAGGTACAAAAGCAACTTCCTCATCAGCCTCCTCGGCTGCCGGGGTTTCATCGTCAGCCTCGTCAAACAGGTTGGTATCGTCCAAAGGGACCTCGACCCGTGGTTTGCTGCTGGCTGATTTGAGGGTACGTGTTCTTTTACGGGGTTTTTCGGCAGCCGTAGCTTCAGGTGGAGCGTCGGCTGGTTTAGTTTCTGAATAATTTTGGGCTACTATGGCTTGTTGCTGCCGGGCAACTTCTATCAGTTGTTGTTGTTCTATTATATTGCTTATCAGCTGAGCTTTCCTGAGTTCTTCAGCCTCAGCAATACCTAAGCTTTTTGCAATGTCACGCAACTCGGACACGAGTTTGTCGTTCAATTCTGATGTATCAAACATGGGATAAATTATAGTTCAAAAGGAATATACTTTTAAGAGAAATTAACTTGCAGCTTGCCTTGCAATATCTAAAAATTAATGAGTATGGTGGAATTTTAAATTGTTTCTTTAGTGCAAGAAAAATTCAAAGGATAACGCTGCAATTTTACTCATAAAAATTCAGAAATCAAAAATTTTGAAAAAATATCTTTTATCAGTTAACACTTAGGTTATTTTTTAGTTTTTTTGACCTTCGAAAATAAATTTTCCCGTAAATGCTTTCGCGTCAGCAGTTAATCCAGCAGATAAAACAAAAGAAATCTTTCCTGTGTGTTGGTCTTGACACCGATATTGACAAGATACCTGCATTTTTAAAGGAATATCCTGATCCGTTGTTCGAATTTAACAAGCGCATTATTGATGCTACGCGCGACCTTTGTATTGCTTACAAGCCCAATGCTGCTTTTTACGAAAGACATGGTGTCGCTGGCCTTCAAAGCCTTATCAAAACAAGCGAATACCTGCCTAAAGATTGTCTTAGTATTATCGACGCAAAGCGGGGAGATATCGGCAATACATCGGGCATGTACGCCAAAACTTTTTTTGATAAAGACGCAGCAGGAATGGATTTTGATGCTATAACCGTGGCTCCCTATATGGGTAGTGACAGCGTGACCCCTTTCCTGGCATTTGAAGGTAAGTGGGTAATCATCCTGGCGCTAACTTCGTCTGTTGGCAGTAAGGATTTTCAATACCTGGACACCGGTAATGGTCCGCTTTATGAAACAGTGATACAAAAGGCCAATACCTGGGCGGGCGCCGATCGTATCATGTATGTTGTGGGTGCTACCAAAAGCACCGAGTTTACCAATATCCGGAAATATGCGCCCGACAATTTCCTGCTTGTGCCCGGTATAGGTGCGCAGGGTGGGAGTTTGGAAGACGTTTGTAAATATGGTATGACCAAAGATTGCGGGCTCATCGTCAATTCCTCCAGGGCTATCATCTACGCCTCTGATGGAAAGGATTTTGCTGAAGCGGCGCGGGCCGAGGCGATGAAAGTTCAGCAACAGATGGCAGCGGAGCTGGAAAAAGCCGGGGTAGTTTAATTGAGAACCAGGATTGGAAAGACTCACGAAATTTTCAAAACTTCGAAAGTTTCCTGCAACTCCTGATTCTTTTAAACTTCCAATTTCCCTTCAATCGAATCATCCAGAGTTTTGCCGATGGCCGCGCCAACCATCATTTTCAAAAATGCAACCGCGTTACCGTGTTTATTGTCCCAATAGTAAGCCTCTGAAGGTTCTACCCTGATAACGGAAATACGCGGGTCGTCCTTGCCTCCGGTGAACCAGGTTTTCATAATAGGCTCCCACATTTCCTCTATTTTTTGTTTGTCCTTGCTGACGCTGGCAATCCCGTAAAGATTTAGAAAATCGGAATGTGGTGAACCCTGGAAAAGCAACTGAACAAACGGGTCGGTTTTCAGTTCCATGTCCTTATTGCTATCATCGGCGCTTAGAAACCAAAGATTTCCATCATCATCCACTTTTTGCACAGACATTGGGCGGGTTGAAAAAGGAATGCCGGTTTTAATGTTGCTGCAAAAGAAGCAGGTGGAAGTTTTGCCAACCAGTTCTTTTATTTTATCGATGGCTGCGGTTCCTTCTAAATTTTCGATGTTTTCTTCTATTTGCTGTTGATTAATGCTGTTCATAATAGGATGTTTATTGGTTAATGTCTATTATAAACCCGCGGAAAAAGATATTGTGTGAAAGGATATGAATTAAACAATATAGTTTTAAATCAGGCAAAAACCATCATCCGCTCAGGATATTTCATGGCGTAGTTTGAAACCATGTTCCGTATATAATCATTGCCGGGATAGGGGGTAAGGTGGTTTTTAAGCTGGTCCAGACTATCGGCGTCAAAGTAATGGGAAATATAGCCCATCCCGTAAAACTGACCTTTTTCAATCAGTATGCAGCTATGCTCGTCGTTCCGCCGGCCTTCATCGCGTATAGCAAAAGTCGGTAAAGTGTCCCTTAATTTATCAATGGCCCACTGCACTTTTTGGTTGTAGCTGTCGGGGTTTTCTATGCCTTCACAAGCACATACATGCCCCCCGGCGCCCGTACAAGGCTCATGGTTGGTTTGTATAAAACACAATTTCGGGCAAAGCTCAAAATCGTCTATTAGCCGGGTTAATATATTACGGCCGTCGAGCAGCGAATTGCAGGTGTACAGCGGGGCGGCCATTTTACGTCGTTTGTCGACCGCCAAACGCATGTAGCCGCGCTGGTCCTCGAAAGCATAAATGCCATAAGCATGTTCATAGCGTTTTAGCGACCGGTTATACTTTGGCCACAAGCGTTTGATCTCTATCGCTTCCAGCACAAAGGCAACCAGTTCGGTGCCGCAGTCCTGGAAGGAGATGTGATGAATGTTTCTGAGAAATTCCTGGCGCTGGTAGCCTGCATTGTTCCCGCTGAAGTGGCTTGCTACGCGCTTTTTTACATTCCTTGCTTTGCCCACATAAATTACTTTTCCCTTTTCGTCATGGAAGTAATAAACACCGGGTGCGTAGGGTAAGTTGTCAATATCCTGCTTAGGTAGGTTAGGTGGCAACACCTGTTCGCGCGAACGCTGTTTCAGCGCCTGAGTAATGTGATTTTCCGAATCATTCTGCAGCAATAGCGAAAATAGGGTAGCCGTAGCTTCGGCATCGCCGGCGGCACGGTGACGGCTGTCATTTTCGATACCGAGATAATGACATAATTTGCCGAGGCTATAAGAAGGCAGCCCTGGCATTATTTTACGCCCCAGCCTTACGGTGCAAAGCTTATTGCATTGCAGATCGTACCCGGCCACCTGCAAATGGTGGCGGATAAAGGAAAAATCAAAATTGACGTTGTGTGCAACAAATATTTTGCCGTGCAGCAGGTGATAAATGTCTGCCGCCACGTCTTCAAACGGCGGGGCCGTTTGCACCATTTCATTGGTAATGCCTGTCAGTGCGCGGATGTACACCGGAATATCCCTTTGCGGATTTACTAAGGTACTGTAACGTTGTGTTACCTTATTGCCATCGTGCAGGCATATCGCTACCTCGGTAATGCCGTTTGCGTTGGCATGCCCCCCTGTAGTTTCGATATCCACAATGGCGTACATAGGGCCAAATTTAGTGATTTTTTAAAGTCCGAAAGACCGCATAAGTCAGAAAGTCCGAAAGAAAGTTAACAAAAAAGACCCGGCATTTAACCAGGTCTTATATATCTTTCGGGCTTGCGGTCTTTCCGACTTGCTGACTAACCTATTTCTTCTTCCCCTGTACTTGTTGCTGCTGGCGCATCATCTCTTCCATACGTGCCTGGAAACCGGTTTTCTTTTTCTTCTCTTCGGGTTTCTTTTTGTTTTCCTGTATCTGGGCATGTATCTTTTTGTCATCTACCATCAGCCTGATGAGGTATTGCTGCGTAAATGTCAGCATGTTCGCCAGGAAGTAATAGTAGTTCAAACCAGCCGGATAATTGTTCAGCGTAACCAGGAAGATAATAGGAGTGATGTAACCAATATATTTCATCTGGCCCGTAGCGCCTGATATCTGGTTGTTAAAATAAGTATAAACCAGGGTAGATATGGTCATCAGCAAACACATTAAGCTGAGGTGACTCGTACCGAATATAGGTGAAAAAGTGATAACCGAATCATAGGTTGAAAGGTCATGCATCCACAGAAAGCTTTGTCCCCGCAGTTCAAACAAACTTGGGAAAAACCGGAAAAATGCCAGCACTATCGGCATTTGTAATAATAAAGGTAAACATCCGCCCAGTGGGTTAACGCCGGCTTTTTTATACAATTTCATGTATTCCTGCTGTAGCAGGGTGGGGTTATCTTCGCCAACCTTGGCCTTTATCTCGTCCATCTCCGGCTTCAGGATACGCATCTTGGCCATAGATAAATAGGACTTATAAGTGAGCGGCGACAGCACCAACTTCAAAATTAACGTGAGTGCAAGAATAACAAGGCCGTAATTCCAGTTGAATTTTTTCAGCAGGTTAAAAATAGGTATTGTAGCAAACCTGTTAATATATTTCAGGGGCCCCCAGCCAATGTTAACGATCTTTTCCAGGTCATTACCCTGATCTTTTAGCAGATTGTATTGGTTTGGCCCAAAATAAAATTCCAAAGGAATGCTGCCATCTGTGCCGCGGGTAAATACCAGGCTGGCTTTCATCTCTTTTACGTCGGTAGCGCTGTTTACATCGGTATTTACAGCCATGTCCGATTTGTCGATAGCCCCCTGTTTCGCTATCAGGACATTAGAGAAGAAATGATCTTTGAATGCTACCCAATCTAATTTTTTATCGGCAACCGTCTTTTGGTCATCTTTTGTATCCCCAAAATCGTTTATCTCATCTTCAGAATTTTTGTAATAGATCTCAGAATACTGCCGCTCCTGCTTCATATCCATTTCCTGTTTATGGAGGCTGGCAGACCAACCCAGGTTGAGGGTATTGCTATTGGCTATTATATTATCGAGACCTGTAGTTTTGATAGTAAGCCCTAATTTGAACCCGGTGCCTTTTAACGAATATATATAATCAATATATTGTGTAGGGCTATAGCTCAAACGCATAGTAAGCGACGACGAGTCCTTTTCGGCTACGGTAAACCCTTCCGAAGTTGATGTGAAATAGAGGTCGGTGGTGCTGATAGGCTTGTCTTGTGCCCTGAAAGTCAATCCGAAAGCATTTTTGTCGCCATCAAAAAGGATGAGCGGTTTTTTATCGAATGTCTTATGATTTTTAAGTTCGACGGAGTAAACACGCCCACCTTTAGTGCTTAATTTTACGCGTAGTTCCTGGTTTTCAATGGTGACGAATTTTTCGGTACCCATAGAAGCCGTTCCAAAAGGAACACCTTTTAAGGCTGTTGTGTCAACCTTTGCTGCGGTTTTTGAAGTATCGGCTTTTAAGGTATTAGCCGGTGTTTTTACGGTGGCTGCGGCTACCTTTTTTAGCGAATCCTGTAGCAGTTTCTCCTTTTTTATCTCGGCGTCGGAAGGCTTTAACAAAAAGTAAGAGCCTATCACTATTAAAACTATCAGGAAGAAACCTGTGTATGTATTTTTATCCATTTTATTGTTATCGTACTTTATTACTTCCTGCGGGCATACTCCAGCGAAGCGGCGACAAAGTTAACAAAAAGTGGGTGAGGATTAGCAACTGTTGATTTTAATTCGGGGTGGAATTGCCCACCTACAAAAAACGGGTGTTTCTTTAGTTCTATAACCTCAACCAGGTTGTTATCCGGGTTGATGCCGGAAGGTATCATACCGGCCTCTTCGTATTGCTTAAGGTACTTATTATTAAACTCGTAACGGTGGCGATGACGTTCGCTTATATGTGTTTTGCCGTAAATTGCAGCAGCTTTACTGCCTTTCTTTAATTCGCAGGCATAAGCGCCAAGGCGCATGGTGCCGCCCTTGTTCTTGATTTTTTTCTGCTCCTCCATCATCGCGATAACGGGATGCGGCGTATTTTCGTTCATCTCGGTACTGTTGGCATTTTTTAAGCCAAGCACATTTCGGCCGAATTCGACCACCGCACATTGCATACCCAGGCAGATGCCAAAGAATGGGATATTATTTTCGCGTACATAACGTATCGCTTCAATTTTTCCTTCAAATCCGCGCTCGCCGAAACCGGGTGCAACCAGCACGCCATGCACGTTACGCAGGCGTTCCACAGCATTTGCCGGCGTCAGTTGTTCCGATGGGATATATTCCACCCTTACTTTGCACTCATTTTTTGATCCGGCGTGAATGAACGATTCTGTGATGGATTTATAAGCGTCGGGCAGCTCTACATATTTTCCTACCAAGGCTATGCGTACTTCTGACGTAGGGTTTTTTAACCGTCCCAAAAAATCTTTCCAACTCTCCAGGTCGGGCTCAGTAGAATGTGATAATTTTAATTTGGTCAATACGGTTTTATCCAGTTGCTCTTTCAGCATCAGTAACGGAACATCATATATTGTCGACGCATCGATCGATTCAATAACGGCGTTGATATTTACGTTGCAGAAAAGGGCTATTTTTTTGCGGATGTCTTGGTTTATAGGGTGTTCGGTGCGGCAAACCAGGATGTCGGGTTGTATCCCGTATTCCAGCAGCATTTTAACGGAGTGCTGGGTTGGCTTGGTCTTCAGTTCGCCCGCAGCGGCCAGGAAGGGTATCAGGGTTAAATGGATAACCAGCGAATTGCTCGACCCAATTTCCCAGCGAAACTGGCGCACAGCTTCGATATACGGCAGCGATTCGATGTCGCCTACCGTTCCGCCTAATTCGGTAATTACGATATCATAATTGCCGCTTTCGCCTAAAATGCGGATGTTTCTTTTGATCTCGTCGGTAATGTGCGGCACTACCTGTACGGTTTTACCCAGGAAAGCACCTTCGCGCTCTTTATTGATCACGTTCTGGTAAATACGGCCGGTAGTAATGTTGTTGGCCTGGGAAGTAGGGGTGTTCAGGAAACGCTCGTAGTGCCCAAGGTCCAGGTCGGTTTCCGCACCATCTTCAGTTACATAGCATTCGCCATGTTCATAAGGGTTCAACGTACCCGGATCAATGTTGATATAGGGGTCGAATTTTTGGATGGTTACGCGATACCCGCGGGACTGGAGGAGCTTGGCTAACGAGGCTGAAATAATGCCTTTACCTAACGACGAAGTAACGCCGCCCGTCACAAAAATGTATTTAGTCATGATGATCAGTTGTATTTAGTACCGGTTTTTATGCCTGTACCGAATGTTTGTGTACGGGATACAAAAGTAGGAAAAATAGTTGGATTGGTTGTAATTGTTGAAAAGGTTGTGAGATGTGGAAATGTTGTCGGAACTATGATTGTTCTTGAACTATGGTTGTATTGATTTTTTGACGGACTGTGATTCGCAACATTATCGCTGCCACCCGAGTCATAGCTTTCATTCAATCATTCAAGTCAAAGTTCAGACAATTTCTCCAGGTCTTCCGGCGTATCTATTGCATGGGTTTCCAGTTCGGTTTTGGCAACTTTAATGCGGTAGCCGTTTTCAACCCAGCGCAGTTGTTCCAGGCTTTCGGCTTTTTCCAGCGATGATATGGGTAGTTTGGTTATCTGCTGCAATACATCGGCCCGGTAACCGTAAATGCCTGTATGCTTATAGTAAGCGAAGTGGTTTAACCAGTCAGCCTGTTCGTGCCCACGGATATGCGGCAGGGGAGAGCGTGAAAAATAAATAGCTTCTGAATTTTTATTGAGGATTACTTTAGGTGAATTAGGGTTAAACAGTTCTTGCTCAGTTTGTATTTTTTTGACTAACGTGGCTATCTGTGTATCAGCGTTATCGAAGCATAAGGCGACATTGCTGATCTGTTCCGGGTTGATATAAGGCTCGTCGCCTTGTATGTTGATGATAATATCGAACTCCGGGTATTTCCCGGCTACCTCTGCGCAACGGTCGGTGCCGCTTTGATGTTCAGTCGAAGTCATCACGGCCTTGCCCCCAAACCCGGTTACGTGGTAATAGATGCGTTCGTCATCCGTGGCTACGATCACATCAGTTAATAAATGGCACTTTTTTGATTGTTCATAAACCCGCTGTATCATGCTTTTGCCGGCAATATCAACCAGCGGCTTACCGGGGAAGCGGGTGGATGCGTAGCGGGCGGGAATGATGCCGAGGATTTTCATGAGTTACGAATTACGATTTTGAATTACTATTTGAAGATATCCGTAAATCGTAATTCTAAAATCTAAAATTAAAATAAGCCGTTTATTTCCCTTTCAATCTTCTCGACTATAGTCGCCATGTCTTCGGTATTGTTGGCGAAATCCAGCTTGTCCTTATCTAATACCAATAATTTGCCCAGCTTGTAGTTTTTTATCCATTTGTCGTACTTATCATTTAGTTTGGATAAATAGTCGAGCCGGATGCCTATCTCGTATTCGCGGCCGCGGCGGTGTATATTATTAACCAGGGTAGGTACCGATGCTTTAAGGTAAACCAGCAGATCTGGCGGTTTGATGAACGACGTAATATTGGTGAATATAGCCTCGTAATTTTCGTAGTCGCGGGTTGTCATCAGGCCCATATCGTGCAGGTTTTCGGCAAATATGTAGGCGTCTTCGTAAATGGTGCGGTCCTGGATGATGTCGCGGCCGTTTTTTTGAATATCGATGATCTGTTTAAAGCGGCTGTTGAGGAAATAGATCTGCAGGTTAAAGCTCCAGCGTTTCATGTCGCTGTAAAAATCCTCGAGGTAAGGATTGTTATCCACCGCTTCGTACAGGGGCGTCCACCCGTAGTTTTTTGCCAGTAATTCGGTGAGCGTAGTTTTCCCGGCGCCGATATTTCCTACAACTGCTATGTGCATCCTTTAGTTCATGGTTGATGGTGGATGGTTCACGGAACCAAAATTCAGTTAACTAATCTGACGAATATACATTTTTTGGTTCATAGATAATAGTTGATGGTTCATTGCTGCTGCTTGTCAATTGGTATTTTTACTATGAACTATCATCTATGAACTATAAGCTATCAGAAACTCCGGAAACCAATGATCTCTCTTACTTCCTTAATGGTTTTGGAAGCGCTTTCCCTTGCTTTAATAGCACCATGGCGGGCAACCTGCCTTAAATAAGGCGCATCGGCAGCAATGGCGTTTATTTTTTCGCGGATAGGGGCGGTGGCTACTATCATATCCTCGGCCAATTGTTTTTTCAGGTCGCCATAGCGTATCTGGCAATTGTTGTATAGCTTGTCAAAATACTCGTAAGTATCGGTAGTAGAAACTACCTTCATCAGGTCGAACAGGTTTTGGATCTCGACAGGCTTTTCCTGATTTTCGACGGTTGGGCCGCTGTCGGTAACCGCGCGCATAACTTTTTTGCGGATAACTTCCGGCTCGTCGGCTAAATTCACAACGTTAGCATCGCCCTCGGATTTGCCCATTTTACCTTTGCCGTCAAGCCCTGGAATTTTTACCAGTTTATCGCTGAAATTGAAAGCATACGGCTCGGGGAAATATTCTTTGTTGTACAAGCGGTTAAAGCGATTGGCAAAGGTGCGGGCCATTTCCAGGTGCTGCTCCTGGTCCTTTCCTACAGGCACTTTGGTTGCTTTATGGATGATGATATCCGCTGCCATTAAAACAGGATAGGTTAGCAAGCCTGCATTAACGTTATCCGGTTGCGCACGCACTTTATCTTTAAAAGAGGTGCTGCGTTCCAATTCGCCCAGGTAAGCATTCATGTTCAGATACAGGTACAACTCGGCAATTTCCGGCACATCCGACTGGATATAGATCGTCGCCTTTTCGGGGTCGATACCAGCCGCCAGGTACTCCACCAAAACCTGTTTGATGTTGCCATGCAGGTCGGCAGGGGTAGGATGGGTAGTTAACGAATGCAGGTCGGCAATAAAAAAATAGCAATTATACTCGTGCTGCATTTTTACGAAGTTTTGGATAGCTCCATAATAATTTCCCAAATGCAATTTCCCGGTTGAACGAATACCACTAACGACAGTTTCCATAATGGGGCGAAAGTAAGGATTTTTTATATTTTTGGTACCGATGAAATTGATATTGAAGAAGGCGCATGCACATTTCTACAGGCTTGCTGTAGGTCTCTTCTACATGATATGTTATCCTTATCTCTATTTCCTGGCACGGAACCCGCGGCGGTACCGGTCCATTGTCAGGATGCGGCGCGTTATCGCTACTGTAAGTTCGGCTATTGCCGGGATATTTTACCATTTTGAATATGAGGTGCCCATCGACTGGAATAAAACTTACGTGGTATGCCCCAACCATGCAGCCAGTATCGACATTTCGGCCATGTGTGCCATGATCAGCGGCGATTGCAGCTTTATGGGAAAAGAAGAGTTAAGCGAAAGTGCCGTTACCAGCTTGTTTTTCAGGACGATAGATGTTCCCGTTAACCGCGAAAGTAAAATGTCGGCCTATCGCGCTTTTAAAAAAGCTGCCGAAAAACTGGTTGAGGGAACGACAATGATCATCTTCCCCGAGGGAGGTATTGCTGACGATTACCCGCCCCGGTTACAGCCGTTCAAGAACGGGCCGTTCCGGCTGGCTATTGAGGCTGGCGTGCCTATAGTGCCGGTAACGATAACCGACGCATGGCATATATTGTGGGATACCGGCCTGAAATTTGGCAGCAGGCCGGGTATTTGTCATATATTTGTTCACAAGCCGATAGAAACAGCGGGAATGAACCCTGATGACGCGGATGCATTAAGAAACAAAGTTTACGACATCATCAATCAAAAATTGACTGGACATGACCATTGATAAGGAAACGGTAGATAAGGTGGCCCATCTGGCCAGGCTGGAATTGGCGGAGAGTGAGAAAGAAGCCATGATGGAGGATATGGGCAAGATACTGGATTTTATGGCCAAATTGAACGAGGTCGATACATCTGGCGTGGAACCTTTAGTTTATATGACCGATGAGATAAACGTGCTGCGGGAGGATGTAGTGAAACAGGAAATAACCCATGAGGAGGCTTTGAAGAATGCGCCAAAGCATGATGAGAATTATTTCCTGGTTGCTAAGGTGATCGAGAAGTAAGTCGGCAAGTCCGAAAGTCCGCATAAGTCCGAAAGTCAGATTTGGGATACTATCAGGACTTTTGGCTAAAAAAGATTGTAACATTTACTGCCACCTTACAGTCAAAGCAAATAAAAACGGATGGAGCCATTAATTACTATTAAAGATATCGGGCGTAAATATGTGATAGGTGCAGAGACTATTCATGCGCTTAAATCGGTATCCTTAACCATTAATAAAGGTGAATTTGTAGCCCTGATGGGCCCTTCCGGATCAGGAAAATCTACCCTGATGAATATTCTCGGATGCCTCGATACACCTACCAAGGGCGATTATATCCTTAACGGAACCAACGTGAGCCACATGACCGACAATGAACTGGCCGATGTGCGCAATAAGGAAATAGGCTTTGTATTCCAGACTTTCAACCTGCTGCCGCGTAACACGGCGTTAGATAATGTGGCTTTACCCTTAATATATGCAGGTATAAATAAAGCAAACCGGCAGGACCGCGCTAAACATGCTTTGGAAAATGTAGGCCTGGGTAATCGTATCGATCACAAACCAAACGAACTTTCGGGTGGGCAGCGCCAGCGCGTTGCAGTGGCAAGGGCCCTGATCAATGACCCGTCTATCATTCTTGCCGATGAGCCTACCGGTAACCTCGATACCAAGACATCCATAGAAATTATGGGGCTAATGGAAGATATTCACGCAAAAGGCAATACCATCATCTTAGTGACACACGAGGAAGATATTGCCCTGCATGCCCACCGCATTGTGAGGATGCGCGATGGCCTGATCGAGAATGATTATGCTAATCCGAATATTCAGCGGGTGCAAAGGCATACCGAACCTGCTTAACAATGGAATTTTATGATGTATGATGGCTATCTGACAAAAAAATGATATTTTTACCGTGATAAAAAGCCAGCATCACAATTGTATATTTCCCTCTTAAAGAGAGCCTTTTTATTTGCTTTGTTTGCACTGTTTGGCCTGTGTGCAACTGCGCAAAGCAATACTTACCTTTATACAAATATTGAGGGTTACCAGGCTTTTTTAGCGCAGACCGCATTAGAAAACACATCGGGCCTAAACAAGAAGCTGCAAAAACAATACAGCAAGATCATTGAAGAAAAAAATTCTGCATTGATAAAGCAGCTAAATGAAAAGGGCTTTCTTTTCGATACCCAAGCATACCCGTACCTTAATTCCATTTTAAACAACATTCTTGAAAAGAACTCGCTGGATAAAAGCCGGTATCACTTTTTTATCGACCGGTCGGCCGAGGTTAACGCTTACAGTTATGAAGATGGAACCGTCATTTGCGACCTTGGTTTGCTTGGTATAATAGAAAACGAAGATCAGCTGGCTATGGTATTCTGTCATGAACTTGGGCATTGCCTGCTGCAGCACTGCAATAAAGCTATCGTAGCACAATTGGAGAAGCTTAATTCGCCCGAGTTTTTAGCCCGCGTAAAGGCAATAAAAAAACAGCGTTACGGTGTTAATACTCAGTTGGAGGGATTGCTAATGGCTGATGTATTCGACCGCAGAAGGCACTCGCGTTCGCAGGAACGGGCGGCAGATTCGTTGGGAATGATCTTGTTCCGCAATACGGGTTATAGTGGTAAAAATGTCGCCCGGTTGTTCGATCTGCTCGATTCAGCTGAAAATAAAACTACAGCATGTACCATAAAAGAATTTTTTGACCAGGAAAAAATGGACCTGGACACCGGCTGGTTTAAACCGGTAAAGCAAATGAGATTCGGCGGGAATGAAAAGAAGGAAACAGCGGATTCGTTGAAAACACATCCCGACTGTGCAAGCCGTAAAGCGATCATGCTGGCTTCGTTCAATGATAATCCAAAGCCCGGAGCGGAATTTGTTACCGGAAATATCTCAAGGCTGTCAGCTATTAAACGAATAGCCCTTTTTGATGAAGCCGCTTATTCGAAGGAAAAAGATAATTACGGATTTTATTTGTACCAGCTTATAGAAAACGATGCCATCTTTCCATCAGATAATAACATTAAAACGGCAATATTTGAAACACTGGTTTCACTCTGTAAGTATCAGCGCTCACATATCTTGTACACGGTGGTAAACAGTCCGTATGCTACAGATGATGACAAAGACGAATATGCCAAACTGCTGCAATTATTGGATAGAATAAGCCTGGATAAGTTGATCCGTATTACTTATATTTATTACAATAACAATAAAGCTTTAATCACAGCCCCCAAACAAACTATTAACGATTACAACACCCTAAACAATTGATCATGAGAATAAAACTCGCTATTATGGCCCTTATGCTGTTAAGCTTTAAGGGATTTGGCCAGGATGCATCCAAAGCATTCGACGGCGTAAAGGACATCACGCTACGTAATATTGGCGTCATTAAAAAGAATAATGTGATTGAAGGATACTTCAGTTTCTACGAATTTGACAAGGTTGACAGGAAAACTGTACTATACCGGCTAAACCTGGTTGACGCTAATCTGAACGATTTGGGTGCCAAAGATATACTCGGACCTAAAGAATGGGAATTGGTTAGCAGCGGATTTGACGGCAACAATTTTTGTTTTAAATTTTGGGATGAAAAGACAAAAACGATTGAATTAAAAGTTTACGATCAGCAAGCCAAAGAAATTTCTTCGAGCACCATAAAGGTAAATTATAAACCAACCGGCGGCGATTATCAGAAGTACAGTTCAATGGCTACTCCCGAAATAAACATAGCCAATAATAATGGTTTTGTCGATTATGTATTTAATGACCCCAATAATGCTTTTATCGTTAGCTATATAAACGGGAATACAAAAAAAGTGTGGCAGCAAACCTATGAGCCTGAAGGGAAATCCAAAGTTATGATCCCCGGGTATCTGAACGCAAACGACGATGTGATTTTGACCGGAGTATCACGGGTTGAGAAGGGAATGTATAATACAAAGACTGATCATTCCATCCTGGCCAACAGCACAGCAGACGGACACGTCTTATTTGATATGTCGACCGAATTCGGAGACAATCATGTTGTACCAATTAATGCAATTTTTGAAAAAGATAAAATTGTAATTGTGGGACTGAACTATAAAACGGCAAAAACCTATACAACCGCTCCGGATGGTTTGGCGTTTATTGAAGTAGATAAACAGGGAAAGCTTTTGAAAAGCAATTTTAAAACGTTCGAGGAATCACTGGGAAAATATTTGCCAATTGCTGATCACCGTTTACAGGATGACTATTATATCTACATTCATGACATTGTACGCACAAAAAATAACACCAATATTGTTGTGGCCGAGAAATTTAAAAAGGGTACAGATGCTGGTGGCATAGCTATGGCGGCATTTTCGGCATTTGCCCGGAGCACAGCGGGCGGGCCTATCAAACTGCAGCTTGAAAATATGGTTGTTATGGAAATTGATATGGATGGCAATGTATTACAAGCGCAGGAGATACCCAAAGGCAAGACCAGTACGGGGCACTTCCCGTCTTACATAGGCCTAATGTCCCCATATCTTTTAGCTATGGCCGCCGAATCGTGGGGCTGGATGGATTATATGTACACGTTAAAAAATGAAGATAGTTCAGAGTTGACGTTCAGCTTTATTGATCATGATAAACTCGATGCCGATGCAAAAGCAACCGATAATTTTGGGCAGATAAAGTACAAGGATGGTAAATTTAGTTCTGATAAAATTCCCATCAAAAATGAAAAAGCGGATCTTTCACACTTGTTCCCGGCGAAAGCTGGTTATGTTATGCAGTTTAATTATTTTAAGAAACAAAAGAAACTGACGATTAACCTGATCAAACTGAATAATTAAGGCGTGAGCTGTTATTGATATAAATCCCGGTTACGTAAAAGTAGCCGGGATTTTTTTATCAGCAGGTTGAACAAATCCTTGCTACAAAATCGGCTAATTGCTGCGAGCTTTCGGGCGATACCTGGTGCCGGTGCCCGATGATGAGGGTATGATCGATAATCTCTATAAGAATGTCTTCGTGCCGCACATCCATTACTGCATTTCTGAAATTACGGTCCATTGCTGATTCGGCCTTCCACCGGTCATTCACTAATACGTAAAATATATCACTAAAAGCCTTATCGTCTGCAAAATCAAGCTCTACTGGGTGTACCAACTCGACTATCTTATCGGCTAATGTTTCCGGACGGATAAAGACACGGCCAAAGTCCTTTTTTACATAGGCCAGCGCCCAGGTTTGGTATTCGTAATAATCGTATGTAGGTGGTACAGTTCCGAGACCGCCCTTTTTTATTTTATGGATTTCAACAAAAAGTATATAGCAATCAGTGCGTGAGTTTTTGATAACATAGGAGCCCCGGATATTGACGTTATTACATCCTCTAAATACTTCAAAATCCTGCAAGCGAAAGTCGATGTTGCCAGTCAGTTCGATCTTGAATTTTGACTTCAACAGCTTGTAAGTCTCATCAAACATGTCGATGGTTTCGCTATTGAGGCCGACGGTATCAAACGGGTAGTTCATACACAAGTATAAGACACGATTTTGAGATTTAAAGGATTTGTTGTTAATTTAAGCCGAGGCGCTTAAACTGATCGGTTTGAAGAAGAAAGCGTTGGGGGTATTTTATATTAAATTATCTGTCACAATGAAACCATACCTGGTAATTTTGTTAATCGTCCTTTTTGCATCCTGCAATTCTGACAACCCTGAAAAAAAATATGGCACTGATTTTAATAAAAACAGGCAAGAATTGGGACTGCCTGCGCTTCAATCCAATTGGAAATTGGTTAAGGACGATCAGGGGATCATTAGATGGGCGCCGGAAGAAAGTTTAACTGGTGTGGGTTTCATCCATAAACAAATAACGATAAAGGATAATAAAATCTATGGTGAAGAAAACCGTTTCGAGGGCCCTAAAAAGTACCGCAGAGACGGTGTCGACTACAATGAAGAAGTATACATTTCCTGTTATTTTAACGAAAAAGAACAAATAAGTGAATGGGGTTGTATGTTCAAAGGCGCCCGGAACCCGATAGATGGTTCGCCCTCAGAGGAAGATACGAAGATCACCGTAAAACAAGCTGACTCCATAGTGACATCATGGGGGATCAAGTATTAAGAAAAGTATTCAGAGCTCATTTTCCTAATTTTCCGGCATAGTCATTATTTATATGCCGCCATACTCCCGCATGAGCAGGCGCAATTAGGATCGCTAACCCCCAATTTTTTCAGGAAATATTGATAAAAGCTGATACGGTCATTCATGCTGAACACATTTTCCCCCTGTCCGCACTCTACTGCGCCATTGATGATGTTGATGGTCATGCCGAAACCGGGCTTACGGTTTTTGGCTTTATCATCGGCTTTGGGCTGCCATTTACCTAACATTACATCGTGCGCCGAGGGCTTATAGGTTTGCGGCGTCATCCAGAAATAAATAGCTGCTTCAAATGCTGCCACCGGGTCGGTTTCAAGCAGATCGGGATTATTTAAAAGAATCTTTTTATCGCCGAAAATACAGTCGGACGCGTACCCATAATTACCGTTATAGCTTAATTGAAGCGGTCCGCGTCCATAATATTTCTTACCGGCCACAGGTGGGTAATTATCGTTGTCGGCAATGTAAGGCAATGAGGTATTGCTCTCGTGAATGTACATCAGGCCATCGTTGTATTTGCCGTTCTCGCCATGGCGTGTTTCATGGGCGATATTGGCAAAGAAGGCCGCCAGTTCTTTTTTATTCGTTCGCAGGTCTTTTTCGCTACAGAAATTCCCATAGTCGATTAAGTAAATACTATCAGGCTTCTTTTTTGCCCAATCCTCGTTCCAATCCTCATCCTGCCGCACTACCACGGATTTGCCCGTTTTTTTATCCGTACGAGTGATCTGGTAAACCGATACTGCGCGTTTGGCAACTTTTATTTTGATAGCCCCCATATTATTGATGGCTCTCATAAAAGCAGCATAGGTGTAAAATTTGTCGCGAAGCGGAAACAGATCGTTAAATTGTTTCTCACTAAGGAAACTTCGAACCGGAATGTTGGCCGCCACGATTGGTGTGCGATCGTCGCCGCCGCATTTAAAGCTCAGAAAAAATAGCGCGGGCAGTAATAAAAAAGTGGGCTTATATACAGATCGGAATACTTTCATGGGACAAACTGCTTCAACAGGAGTATTTAAAAGCATCAAATTTAATAACATTAATAACTCTTAAGAGTTTTCAATCGTATAGCTAACAGATTTAATAAGTAAACCGGAAATTGTACTTTCGGATTTCGAAATCAAAATGAAGATATACACAAAAACAGGCGACAAAGGGTTAACATCGCTCATCGGTGGTACGCGTGTGCCTAAATTCCATTTGCGTATCGAAAGCTATGGCACGGTGGATGAATTGAACTCCTATGTCGGGATGATACGCGACCAGGATATAGCCGAACATGACAAGGAATTGCTAAAACAGGTGCAGGACCGGTTATTTACCATCGGATCGTCGCTGGCATCGGACCCGGAAAAATCAAAAATGGTGATCCCCGACCTGCATTTGGCAGATATTGAACTGCTGGAGCAAGAGATGGATGCGATGAACGAGAGATTACCCGAATTGCGTCATTTTATATTGCCTGGTGGCAATAATGCCATTTCGTTTTGCCATATTGCGCGCTGTGTATGCCGCCGGGCCGAAAGGCTTGCTGTGCACCTGGCTAACGAGAGCAGCGTCGACGAGAAGGTGATCATCTACCTGAACAGGTTGAGCGACTATCTTTTTACACTCGGCAGGAAGATAGGGAATGAGCAAAAAATACCCGAAAACCAGTGGATACCCCGTGTGTAAATTTTTGGAAAAATTTATTTGATAATCAATTTAAAAATATTATACTTTTGCCAAAATTTAAAATATAACCTTATAGATTTAAATATATGTATTGGACACTTGAATTAGCATCACACCTCGAAGATGCACCATGGCCGGCAACAAAGGATGAATTGATCGATTATGCTATCCGTTCCGGGGCGCCTGTCGAGGTTATAGAAAACCTGCAGGCACTGGAAGACGACGGTGAACCGTATGAGAATATAGAGGAAATATGGCCTGATTACCCAACAAAAGACGACTTTTTCTTCAACGAAGACGAATACTAATATCCCGGTATGACTAACGAAGCCCTGAACTTTCGGGGCTTTTTGTTTTATAAAACCTTTTGGAATGTTTTGAGTTTATGATAAAAACATTATCTAATCAAAACATTTATACTATGAGAGGTTTATTGTACATCGTTGCCGTCATCCTGATAATAGGTTGGGCAATAGGATTTTTTGCTTATTCAGCTGGTGGAATAATCCACGTGCTTTTAGTTATTGCAATCATCGCGTTGCTGCTTGGCGTCATCAGGCGAGCCTGACCGGGCGCCGGCAAAATAATGATAGCCATTCCTTTACAGGGGAGTGGCTATTGTTTTAAAAGGAACTCTGCAATAGCAATATCTTCCGGAAAAGTTATCTTAATATTCTGATGACTACCGCCAATCAGGTTGATATTAACGCCGGTTTGTTCGACAACGCTGGCGTCGTCGGTAAAGCTTTCCTGGTAAACCTGTTTGTATGCGTTTTTTAACTGGGCTGCCTGGAAGGTTTGTGGCGTTTGTATAAGGTAAATATTATCGCGGTTAAGGCTTTGTGAGCGGTTGTCCCGGATCTGTCGGACCGAATCGCGGCTTTTAACCGCAACAATAGCGTTACCGTACTTTTCTGCGCATTCATACGATTCATCAATGATAGCACAAGTTACCAGAGGCCTCACAGCATCGTGTATAGCGACTATAGCATCGTCGTCTTCTATCATATTTATCCCGTTCCTTACAGAATGGAAACGTGTTTCGCCGCCACTTACCAATTGGTGCGGAACTGTGAAATTATACTCTTCACATAATTGGTTCCAGTAGTCGTGCGAATCGGGGTGCAGTACTAAAATAATGCCCGGTTTTGTGGCACATGCATCAAATGCGTTAATAGTATGCATTAACAGGGGAATGCCATTCAATAACAGGTACTGTTTGGGAACCGAAGATCGCATGCGGGTGCCCGATCCACCTGCCACTATTATAGCGTAGTATTTGTGGTCATTAATCATTAGTCATTAGTCATTAGTCAATTCGCGACAATAACCGTGTTAAGCTAATTAAAAAAATACCCAATGACAAATGACCGATCAACCAATTATATCATCAGCATGGCATCGCCATAACTGTAAAAGCGGTATTTCTCTTTTACGGCCACTTCATAAGCATGCATCACGTTTTCATAACCGCCAAAAGCACAAACCATCATCAATAAAGTTGACTCAGGGGTGTGGAAATTGGTGATCATCGAGTTTGCAATGCTGAATTCGTACGGCGGGAAGATGAATTTGCTGGTCCAGTCGTTAGCAGGTTTCAAAGTTTTGCTGGCAGATACCGCCGACTCAATGGTCCGCATGGAAGTAGTCCCAACAGCACAGATGCGTTTTTTCGCTTCTATACCCCGGTTTACGATATCAGCCTGTTTTTGCTCGATAATAAATTGCTCCGAATCCATTTTATGCTTGGTCAGGTCCTCTACCTCAACCGGGCGGAAAGTTCCCAGGCCAACGTGCAATGTAACTTCGGCGAACTCGACACCTTTCAGTTCAAGGCGTTTCATCAGCTCGCGGCTAAAGTGCAATCCTGCGGTAGGTGCTGCAACTGCGCCTTCGTGCTTGGCAAAAATAGTCTGATAGCGTTCTTTATCTTCGGGAGTTGCTTTGCGTTTAATGTATTTTGGCAGCGGTGTTTCGCCCAATATTTCCACATTACGACGAAATTCTTCATCGGTCCCGTCGAACAGGAAACGGATTGTGCGGCCCCGCGAGGTGGTATTGTCCACAACTTCGGCTATCAGCAGATCGTCGTCGCCGAAATAAAGTTTGTTACCTACGCGTATTTTACGTGCCGGATCAACCAGTACATCCCACAGGCGTAATTCCTTGTTCAGTTCCCTTAGCAGGAACACTTCGATAGTAGCACCGGTTTTTTCTTTATTACCGTACATGCGTGCAGGGAATACTTTGGTGTTGTTAAGGATCATTACATCCTTATCATCAAAATAGTCCAGCACATCCCTGAATATTTTATGCTCAATTTTACCCGAATCTTTATGTAATACCATCAGGCGCGCTTCGTCGCGTGTACCGGCAGGTGTGTGGGCAATTAATGACTCGGGGAGATTGAATTTAAATTGAGATAATTTCATGCTTTATCTAATGGATTTTTAGGGCGCAAATGTACGAATATATTTGACGATTTCGCTGATTATTTTTTTAAGGATTACACCAATTACGATAGTATTGATTACACCCGATTTTTTAAACCGGTTATTAAAACTTAAACCGGTTATTTAAAACTAAAGTATATACTTGTGTAACTTAATTAGCAACCCATCGTCTAAATAAGTAACAGCATTTTTTCAAATTTGATTTACAATAAACACAATCATGCCAGGAACATGATAGGTGTAATCAAAATAAAATCGGTGTAATACTGACTATATGATCATTTTAAAACTCTCGCGGGAAAGTTTCCGTTTTGCATTTGATGCCTTAAGGCAAAATAAACTGCGCACCCTGTTGTCGCTGCTGGGGGTTACCATAGGCATTTTTACGGTCATCGGTGTATTGTCAGCTGTAGATACGCTGCGGGCTAATCTTCAAAAGAGTGTCAACAAACTTGGTGGTAACAGTGTTTACGTGCAAAAATGGCCCTGGATAGGTGGGGATGATTTCCCCTGGTGGAAGTATCTTCAGCGCCCCGATCCCAAGCTGAGGGACTTTGACCAGCTGCAGCGCCGCAGTCAGACCGCTCTGGCTATAAGTTATGAAATCGGCATCGGCGACCGCACCATTAAATACCAGGACCACACCGCTGAGGGAGCGCAAATAAACGCTGTGACGCAAGATCATGACAAGGTGTGGAACTTTGACCTGAATGAAGGTCGTTATTTTACCGAGATCGATTCACGTACCGGTGCACCTGTCGCCATTATTGGCTATGATATTGCCTCTAATCTTTTTCCGTCTGGCAGTCCCATCGGCAAGCAAATAAAAGTTATGGGCCGTTATGTTACGGTGATCGGTGTATTCGCCAAGGAGGGTAAGGATATGTTCGGCAACTCGGACGATAATTCGGTATTAGTCCCACTCAATTTTGCCAGGGATGTAATAGACGTGCAAGCCAATCAATATCAGCCCACCATTATTGTCAAGGGCAAAACCGGCCTGACAGATTTGGACGTGGAAAGCGAACTGGAAGGATTGATGCGTTCCATAAGGCGCATACAGCCAGGGCAGGAGGATAACTTTGCTTTGAACAGGGCTACGTTGATTTCCAACCAGCTCGACCAGATATTTGGTGTGCTAAATACCGCGGGCTGGATAATCGGCGGCTTTTCAATATTAGTTGGTGGTTTCGGCATAGCTAATATCATGTTTGTGTCGGTAAAAGAACGTACTAATATCATCGGCATACAAAAATCGCTTGGCGCAAAAAATTACTTCATCCTGCTCCAGTTTCTGCTCGAGGCTATTATCCTTTGCCTGCTTGGCGGCGCTATAGGTTTGGGGATGGTTTACCTGGCCACTTTTGCCGTAAAGGCGGCCATTGATATCCAGGTAGTGCTGGATGTAAAGAATATTATTGTTGGTATGAGCACTTCGACCATTATTGGTATCATTTCGGGCATCATACCTGCTTATTCGGCTTCGCGGCTCGATCCTGTTGAGGCCATAAGGTCCAATTAGTCCGAAAGTGTGCACAAGGCCGAGCTTCGTAAGTAATGCTTATTAAAAAAGGCAACTTTCGGACGTCCGGACTTTCAGCCTGTTGCCAATCAACTTTTTTACAATTAGTAAACCTTGCCCGGCCGTATATAACACGGATTTATTTACATTTGCTACGCTAAAGAAAACATCTATGTCGGAAACTGCACAATTAAAAATAGGAGATAAGACCTATGATTTCCCGGTTATTGAAGGAACCGAAGGCGAAAAAGCCATCGATATTTCAAAACTGCGCGATCAAACGGGTTACGTAACGCTTGATATTGGTTATAAGAATACCGGTGCCACGCAAAGCGCCATTACATTTTTGGACGGCGAGCTTGGCATCTTAAAATATCGCGGTTACCCTATTGAGCAGCTTGCTTCAAAGTCCAGTTTTATAGAGGTTGCCTACCTGCTTATTTATGGCGAATTGCCAACCGAAAAGCAGCTTGTAGATTTTCAGCTTCATATCAGCCGCCATACTTTGGTGCACGAGGATATGAAGAAGTTTTTTGATGGCTTTCCGTCAAAATCACATCCAATGGGTCAATTATCGTCGCTGGTGTGTTCGCTATCGGCATTTTACCCCGAGTCGTTAAAATCGAACCAAAGCGAAGCGGAACTCGACCTGAGCATTATCAAAATGCTGGGCAAGATGGCTACGATAGTTTCGTGGATATATAAAAAATCCCTGGGGCACCCATTTATTTACCCCCGGAACAAATATGATTACGTAACCAACTTTCTGCACATGACCTTTGGCCAGCGTACAGAAGAGATCGAGATTGACCCGGTTATCGTGAGCGCCATGAATACGTTGCTTATCCTTCATGCCGATCATGAGCAAAATTGTTCTACTTCAACCGTGCGCATTGTAGGCTCGTCCGAGTCGAATATATATGCGTCGGTATCGGCAGGTATATCGGCCCTTTGGGGACCGCTGCATGGCGGGGCCAACCAGGCCGTGATAGAAATGCTGGAAAAGATAAAAGAAGATGGAGGCGACACCGATAAATGGATAAAAAAGGCCAAGGATAAGAATGACCCTTTCCGCCTGATGGGCTTCGGCCATCGCGTGTACAAGAATTTTGACCCGCGTGCGAAGATCATTAAAAAGGCCTGTGATGATATCCTGGAAAAATTGGGCATAGATGATGAGGTGCTGGAGATAGCCAAAAAGCTGGAAGAGGTAGCCTTAAAAGACAATTACTTTATCGAACGTAAACTTTACCCTAATGTCGATTTTTATTCGGGTATTATTTATCGTGCGCTGGGCTTCCCGACAGATATGTTTACCGTGTTGTTTGCCCTTGGCAGGTTGCCCGGCTGGATAGCGCAATGGAAAGAAATGAAGGAACATAAGGAACCTATTGGCCGCCCGCGCCAGATATATGTAGGGCAGGTGAACAGGGAGTATGTGGATATAAAGAGCCGGTAATTTTAGTTCATGGCTGATGGTTTACAAATCATAGCCTATTAAATTTATAAAGGAGGCTTCCGGAGTTTTAAACTTCGGGAGCCTTTTCATTTAGCATTCATTATGTTGAAGATCCCAGGTAATGTGAGCGTGTTCAAACAAAAAACCCGCCCCGGTATAACCGGGAACGGGCTTCAATCAATCAACTCTCTGTTATTATCTTATTGTTTTGTAATAGTATAGGTGTTTGCATTCACATCAAGTGTGATCTTATAGCTGCCGGTTGCATCAACGGGAATATTTGCACCGTTAAGAGACAGACTTCCATCAGCACCACCGAGGTTAGTACCCCAATCGTGATTCAAACGGAACTTAATATTACCACCAGCAGTAAGGTTCGCAGTAACCACCCACATTTGATGTGCATTGTCAAACTGCATATCGGTATCGCCTCCCCAACCGCCTGGCGTAGCATCACCAATGATACTCCATTGAGTGGGAGTCATTACGATCGTATTGGCATTCAGGTCGATAGTTATTTTAACATTGCCACCTGCAGGTGCCACCAAGTTACCTCCAGATGAGCTAACTGAACCACCACCTGCATCGCCATAGTTCGTATGGTTCCAATCCCTGTTAGAGGTAATCTTGAAATTCAAGTCGCCTCCGGTAAAGTTGATCACGCCGGTATAAACGCCATTGCCCGTCGCAGATTCCAAACTGTCGGCCACTGCCGGGTTCCAACCCTGATATGCTCCTGGAACATAAATAAATGCCGTCAAAGCAAATGGGGTCACAGTTAATGAAACTACATTCGAATAAACCGGATCAACCGTTGCGCTTATAGAAGATTTAATACGTGCCTGAACCGGGGAAGCAACTCCGGTTGGCAGGTTTAACGCCAATACCAGGTTATTAAAATCGAGCGTTGTAAAAGCCTGCGTAGCAGTTTTACCGCTAATAGTAAACTCTTTCGGATTGGCAAAGTTATCGCCAGGAGCGTCTATCTGCAACACGTTATTTATCGCTGCAGAGTACCCAAAATCGGCCTGCGTCAGGTTAAAGGTTACCGCGGTTTTTGTCAGATCAGCCTTGGTCAACACTATAGTGGTTGACGACGCCTGCAACCCCGATGTAGCTACATTTGTCGCATACACCTTTTTCTCATCTTTTTTGCAGGCCGGCAGCACCAGCAGCCCGATGCTGCAGATGGCTAAAAATTTCGTTAATAATGTTTTCATTTTATCTCTTTTAATTTAAAACACTTACCTGTTTATGATCCCGATCAATTATAGCCCGGATTTTGCTTTAAGGTAGGGTTGTTTATAATATCAGTTGACGGTATTGGCATCAGGTTGCGGTAATCTTCTACACCTGTACCTGTATGGGTACCACCTTTCCATTGCCATGTATAATCGCCCGAGGTAAATTTACCGAAGCGGATAAGGTCCGTTCTGCGGTGACCCTCAAACAAAAGCTCGCGGCCCCTTTCATCCAGCATAAATGGCAAAGTAAGCTGACCGGCGGTAATATCTCCTGCAGTATCGCCATCATAAGCCCTGGTACGCACCAGGTTTACATAATTTAACGCTGTTGCTGCATCACCGCCTGAACCACCGCGCAAAACAGCTTCGGCATACATCAGGTACACGTCCGCAAGACGGAACATCGGGAAATCGGTATCCACGAAATTTCCGGTCGGGTCGCTGCCCGCTACACCGGTCGAGGTCAGGTTTTTGAACTTGGTGATCGCGTATCCATCCGTAAAGGTGTATTCGTCGGCTATGTCATTTTTCTGACCGTCTGTAAAAAACATGGCGCGTTTATCAGTATTGCCACTTGGATCGGAAAACAGCGCAACATACTGAGGGGTAGTGCGCAAGCCCGACCATTGTGAATTGATGCCAAAGTCGGCCACGTTCATTTTCCCGCCTACCGAAGCATGAATAAGGTAAGTCATACCGCCATAGCCTTGCGTATGAAGGCCATCGGATTCGATAGGGAAAATGATCTCATTTGAATTATTGTTGTCGGCCAGGAAAAGGTTTTTAAAGTGCTGTTCCAACGTGTAACCACCTTCGTCGATCACTTTTTTCGCGTAAGTAATTGCGTCTGTACTGCGGTCGGTGCCTGTATATACTTTAGCATTCAGATAAAGCTTTGTAAGCAGTGTCCAGGCGGCTGCTTTATCAGCGTGACCGTAAGAGAATCGCGGGGCGCCCAGGTCTCCATCAATGGCTTTTAATTCACTCTCGATGTAATTAAAAACATCAGTACGCGAAGCCTGTTTTGGAAAAAACACGCCCACATTGTCGGCTTCAGTAACCATTGGAACGCTGCCGAAAAGATCGATAGCATGCCAGTAACTAAGTGCCCGCAAAAAACGTGCTTCGGCACGGTACTGTTTTGCTGTGGCTACGTCGCTGCCTGTTATCCCGTTCTTAGCTAATTCGGCATCAGTGGTATTACGGATAAACTCGTTATCAAGAGATATTTCGTAATAGATACGGTCGTACATTGCACGGATAAATTCGCACTGGTTATTCCAGTTCATATCATGCAGGGTATGAACTGTTCCGTCGTTCCACACGATCTGAGCTTCATCAGTGGTCAATTCCTGCATGTTGAAATACTCGCGCAGATAGTTGCCAAAGCCTTCATCGATACCAGCAATATCAGGGTTTCCTGCGGGGCCCTGTTGCCCGCTTAATGCATACGCCGTGTATAATTTGGCCAGCACCTGCTGATAATTACCGAAGTCTTTATAAACGCTTGCAGTAGTTACTTGCCCAATAGGCTCCAAATTCTTTTTACACGAAGTAATAGTTACTGAGCCAGCTATTACCATAGTAGCCGCCAGTAGTTTGATGTTTCTTACTTTCATGATTTATTTATATTGTAAATATCTTTATATTAATATGTTAAGTTAACCCCTAAAGAGAAGACACGCGGACGCGGGTAGATGTTATTATCTATGCCTGAAGAAATTTCAGGATCCAGTCCGGTGTATTTGGTTATCACAAATACATTCTCTACGTTAAAGCTTGCCTTTAGTGACGCAACTTTTGCAACCTTACCAAAATTGTAGCTCAAGTTAGCGTTGTCCATCCTAAGGAATGAAGCATTTTCTACATAGTAGTCGCTATACAGCTGATATTGCTGGAAATTGGTTTTCAAAATACTATTAGGAATATTATTCAGGTATCCCTGAAATTTTAACCCGGCATAAGCACCGTTGCTTGCCTGTACAGCGTTATAAACATAATTGCCAAGGTTTGCACGCATAGTAAAGCCAAGGCCCCATTGCTTATAGTTTATATTGTTGTTGAAGCCCATAAATACGGTAGGGTTCGGATGTTTGTAAAGGTATTTGTCGTCTAATGTAGATCCGTTTCCATTTCTGTCAACATATACACCATTAAGCGGCATTCCGTTGGTGCCATACACCTGTTGATATACATAGAAAGCATAGGGAGAATATCCTGCCTTAAGCAATTGGATGGTATTACCTACACCACCTGGTATACCACCTGTAGGAATAATTTGGTTAGGATCCTTTGTTGCTGAAATGTTATCGACAGTAATTTTATTAAACGAGATATTGTATCCGAAGGTCCATTTAAAATCTTTGTTATCCACCGGTACTGCCGTAATAGCAAAATCAATACCCTGGGTGTGCAGGTTACCTATATTGGCGATAACGTGGTTGGTTAAGTTAGTACCGTCGGGCACAGGTGTGTCGAACAACAAGTCCTTGGTCTTTTTATAATAATAATCGATGGCGCCAGAGATGCGTCCGTTAAGGAAGCCATAATCGATACCGACGTTGGTAGTAGCTGTTTGCTCCCATTTTAACGCCAGGTTGTAAGCATCGGCACGCAATGTATTGATATAAGTATCGCCAAACTGGTACTGAGCCGAGTTATTGCTTGGTTCGTAAACTGCTAAATAACCGAATAGCGGACCAATGTCCTGCTGGCCGGTTATACCATAGCCAACCCTAAGTTTTAAATCAGAAAGGAAATCGACGCTTTTAAGAAAGTCTTCTTCCTTAATCCGCCATGCCAAACCTATAGAAGGGAAATATCCATTCCGGTTAAGGTTGGAGAAGCGTGATGAGCGGTCATCGCGGATAGTAGCTGTAAGCAAATACTTATCCATAACGCTAACGTTTAAGCGTGCAAACGGCGACTCGATATAATATTGACCAGGGAAAATATTGGCGGCCTGCGATATCACGGTAGTTTTATCGCCTGCATAAGTGGCCTCGGGCCTGGTAAAGAAATGGAAATACTGATAAGAGTAACCTACCTGTGCATCTACGTGAGTACTGATCGATTTAAAATCCTTGGAGTACTTTAAATAATAATCGGCATTGTAGGTGTAATTTTTACTGTAATATTGAGAATAAGATCCGGTAGTAGTAGCTGTAGTAGCTGATGCTGCGGAAAGGGCAGTCGTGTTATTCCCCATACCTTCACTTTCATCACCACCGAAAGTAGCATTAAATTCCAATTCTTTCAGGAATGGGAAGGTGTAATCAAATGACACACTTCCTAAACCGCGTTTGGTATATCCATGACCAGTAGATTGATTTAACAAGCCTACAGGGTTTTTACCTGCAAGACCATTGAGGTTGCCATTATCATCGAGCCATTCGTAGTATCCTCCAAATTTGTCGGGGTTGCCCGAATAAACCGGTTGAGTAGGATCAAAACTTACTGCAGCCCCTATGGCTCCCTGGGCAGCAAACAAGCGGTCGGTGTAGGTGCCTTTTAAATTAAGGTCTATCTTTAAGCTATTATTCAAAAATGATTTGTTCACATTCAGCGCTACGGTGGTCCTTTTCAGATTATCTCTCTTAAGAACGCCATCCTGATCAAGGTAACCTATGGATAAACGATAGGGCAGCCCTTTGACACCACCGCTAAAACTGATGTTATTGTCTGTAGAGAAAGCCTGGCGGTAAATCAGCTTTTGCCAGTCGGTATTTGCATTTCCCAACTCGGCTATCTGGTCGGCATTTAAATTAGCCTGCGGGCTGTTAACTACATCACGAAATTGGGCGGCAGTTAATACCGGTGCTTCTTTAGTGATCTTTGACAAAGAGTTAACAGTGCTGAAATTGATTCTCAACTTATTGTCGGCTTTACCTTTTTTGGTAACGATGATGATAACCCCGTTTGATGCGCGCGAACCGTAAATAGCCGTTGCAGAAGCATCTTTCAGGATGTTAAAGGATTCGATATCATCCGGGTTGATGGTTGCCAAAGGGTTATCGATGCCAGCTATGCCGGAATTGCTTACAGGAACACCGTCGATAACGATCAGAGGGTCGTTGCTGGCTGTAATCGAAGCACCGCCGCGGATGCGAATGGTGCTTCCTGCGCCGGGTGCACCGCTGTTCGACGTGATTTCGACACCGGCAACTTTACCGGTTATCAAAGCTTCGGGAGTTGTAACGGGCCCCTGGTTGAAATCTTTGGCAGTAATTGCAACAACTGAACCGGTCAGGTCCTTTTTACGCTGACTGCCGTAACCGATAACTACCACTTCGTTCAAGTTTGTGCTTTCAGCTTTCAAACCGAAATTTACAGTAAGTACGGATGAACCTACTGTAATGGTTTGCTTAGCGGGCACATAACCGATATATTTTGCGGTTAGGGTGTAATTGCCCGGGTTTACACTTGCAATAGTGTAATTTCCGTTGGCGTCGGTAGTGGCGCCGAGCGTGGTGCCGTCAATGCTTACCGAGGCACCGGGAAGGGGCTGGCTGGTCTCGTCCAGCACCTTGCCTTTTATGCTTCCTTTTTGTGCAAATGCCATGACAGACATCATTAAAAACGCACAAAGAAGCAAATACTTTTTTGAGTAATTTTTTCTCATACTTTTATTGTGTGTGAATAAAATCGGCGGTTATCGCCCGTTGTAAAATTGGTTTGTTAACTTCGCTTTAACAGCGTGTGACTAATTTACACTAAGAAGTAATAATTCCAAATTTTATGTTAGAGATAATTTTCGGCCGATTAGGCGATGAAAATTTAACTTTAGAGAAATATTTTAGGGGTGGTTTTTTATTGGCTTTTTTTCAAAAATTGTGCGAAATTTTATAAATAAAATGACTTTTCGGGCGAATATAAGTGTCAAAATTACACATTTAATAATTTTACTTTAATGAAAACGTTCCCGGGAACGTTCCCGGAGAAATAACTGTTAAAAAGACAATTTAAAATGATAAAAAAAATATTTTTCTGCGCGTTTTTGCTTTTTTGTCAAAACTTTTTGCTGTTTGGACAGTTACGGGTTACCTTTAAAATCAATAAAATACCATTATCCAAAGACCCTAGTGTACACCTGTTCCTGGCCGGTGATTTTAATGGTTGGAACCCTTCTGATGCCCGTTATGAAATACCCTCTGAAGGCAACGGAAATTTCGCGGTTACCACGACGATGAAGCCGGGTATCATTAACTTTAAAGTCACCCGGGGGAACTGGCAAACCGTGGAATGTACAAGCGATGGAAAGCCCGTTGATAACCGCAGTTTTACATTAAAACACGATACTACAATAACCATCAGCATTGCGGGCTGGCAGGACAACTTTAAGGCTGAAGAGAAGAAACATACAGCAAGTGCGAATGTGCATATACTTAGCGAAAAATTTGAGATACCTCAGTTAGCCAGGCAGCGCCGCGTGTGGATTTACCTGCCTGCGGATTATGAAATATCTCATAAACAATACCCGGTTATCTATATGCAGGACGGGCAGAACCTTTTTGACGCTTATACCTCGGGTTATGGCGAATGGGGCGTGGATGAGATAATGGATAAGCTGCCGGTAAAAGATCAGTGCATTATTGTGGGTGTCGACCATGGCGGCGAGCATCGTCTTTCTGAATATGACCCTTATGACACCAAATATGGCAAAGGCGAAGGGAGCGGGTATGCAGATTTCCTGGCGAAGACGCTAAAACCTTATGTCGACGGGCATTATCGTACTAAAAAAGACCCGCGTAATACAACCGTAGCGGGCAGTTCAATGGGAGGGCTGATATCGATGTATGCTATCCTGAAATATCCGGATGTGTTTGGTAATGCGGGCGTATTTTCACCTTCGTTCTGGCTGCCGCCTGCTATATACGACTATGCAAAACTGAGGTCTTTGAAAAAATATACCCGGATATATTTCGTATGCGGCGATTCAGAGAGCGACAGCATGGTTGCCGACATGAAGAAAATGGCAGGCCTTGTGCGCGCCAAGGGGATAAGCGAACAAAATACTCCCGAAGTGGTGGTAAAAGGAGCCAAACACAACGAGAAGCAATGGAACGGGGATTTTCCCGCGTTTTATCAATGGTTAAGCCATCGTTAAACATCCAATGCTTATTGCCGGCTCAAGTAGTAAGAGCCCTCCCTGCAAGGGGAGGGTTTGGGGTGTGGGCTGTCAATCGCCGTCCTGGCTGGTAAATTGATAGGTTTCCAGGTTGCCGACCGGTAAATTTACCGTTTCGCCACGGTTCATTTGCCACCAGAAACGCAGCCGCGGTTTTTCGCGGTTGCCAATTTCATTCATCGAATCTGCATCATAAAGCCGGCCGTTCAGCATCACATATTTGATCTTCTGGCTGTTGCGTATATCTTCCAGCGGATTATCATTCAGCACGATCAGGTCGGCAAGTTTACCTGTTTCCAGCGAACCGATCTCCTTTTCCATCCCCAGGTAAGAAGCACCGTTGATAGTTGCACAGCGTATAGCCTGCATAGGCGACATGCCGCCCTGCGCCAGCATCCACAACTCCCAATGTGCGCCAAGGCCCTGTAATTGCCCATGCGAACCGAGGTTCACTTTGGTGCCGCCGTCAGCTATCTGCTTTACATATCTTGATACCTCGATGTGCCCGTAGTCACCATACTCCGATGTAGACCGGCGCCGCGAGCGGGAATCGACGATAGTTCTTGGGGTAAAGTTCAGCAGGTGTTCGTTCTTCCATACCTCTGTACGGTCGTACCAATAATTTTCACCGAACTGACCGCCATAGCAGACGATAAGCGTAGGGGTATAGCCCGATTTACTGGCGTTCCATAAAGCTTTTACGTCTTTATAAATAGGCACAACCGGTATGTTATGTTCGATACCGGTATGCCCGTCGAGGATCATGTTCATATTAGTAAAAAAGGTCGAACCACCCTCGGGCACTACTTCCATTTGCAGCTCGCGGGCAGCTTCAATAATTTGCTGACGCTGCTCGCGGCGGGGCTGATTGTAGCTTTTTACAGAAAATGCCCCCACCTCCTTTAGCCTGCGGATGTTTGACCGGGCATCATCAAGGCTGTTGATGACTGCTTTGAAATCGCCGTCGGCGCCATATAATATTGTACCGGTTGAATATACCCTTGGGCCAACCATGTTCCCGGCTTTCAGCATTTCCGACTGGCTGAATACCATTTCAGTGTTGGACGAAGGGTCGTGGGCGGTAGTTACCCCAAATGCCAGGTTAGCATAATAGTTCCAATCCTGCTGCGGCGATATTCCATCGGGACTGGGGTGCAGATGCGCATGGACATCCACAATGCCCGGCATAATGGTTTTACCTGTGGCGTCATAAACCATTGCGTCGGCCGGCACTTGCACGTCTTCAGTTTTGCCGACAGCGACTATTTTGTTTTTATCGATAACGATGGTGCCGTTCCTGATCACCTCATCCCCCTTCATGGTGATGATCCGCGCATTCTTAAAGGCGATCTTGCCGGTTGGTACGTCGGTTTTTAATTTAAGGCCGATGTCAATTCCTACGGTGTCGATAACAGGGGTCTTGTCTTTCCCGCCATCCACGAATGGGAAAGCATTTTTAATATCGCGCACGAAATATCTTGGCCCCAGGGTCCACATCAGCTTTTGGCTGTCCTTGCTCCAATGCAGGTAGGTGCCGGCGTCGCGCGTAAGTTTACTCAGCGGTATGGCCTTGTTTGCGGCCGACAGATCCTGAGGGCTGCCTGTATTTACCATGGGGGTGATGTAGCAGTTATACAATTCGGTAAAAGCCATCCATTTGCCATCAGGGCTGGGAGCAAATTGTGTGGTATACTTTGATGTATAAAGCGTTCGCTCGTTTGCCCCGGTAGTGTCGATCACTTTGAAAGCCTTATTTTCGCCTTCCGATCCCTGGAAATATATCCTGGAACCGTCGGCCGAGAACTGCGGCCTTATACCGTGGTCAAGCACCATTTTAGGCGTCCCGCCCATAGCAGGTATCATATAAATGCCGGGATCTTTTCCAAAGGCAAAACCCAAAACCTCGTTGCCCTCACCTTTGCGGTAAACTATTTTATCACCCCTGGGCGAGAACTTTGGTGAGTAGTAGAAGCCTTTATCGACCGTAAGCCGCGTTATGGCATGTGTTGTAAGGTCGACGCGGTTTACCGAACCTTTGAGTTCGTCGGTCCAATCCACATAAACCAGCGACTTGCCGTCAGGACTGAACTCCGGCTCATATTCAAAATCGTTCAGGGTGTCTATCCGCTGGGGCACCCCGTTCGGGAGTGTCTTGGTATAAATGTGCCCTGCGGCGTTAAAGGCGACCAGGTTGCTATCGGGCGACGTGGTAAGCTGGCGTATCATTTTTACAGTAAACTCATCCTGGAAAACCTTCTGATTAAAATGAAGCGCTTCGGTAATGTTTTGCTGGCTTGTTACTTCGAAAGGTATTTGTTCGGCGCTAAGTGTGGTAATGTCCAGGTTCCATATTTTCCCTTTGGCGTAAAAAATGATGTTTTTGCTATCGGGCGTCCAGTTGAAATTTGGGTACACCCCAAAGACAGCCCATGTTTCCTGCTGATCTTTAGACAGGTCGTCATACACCGGCCATTCTTCGCCCGTAGCCAGGTTTTGCAGGTAAAGGACAGATTTTAACCGCACCCTTTTAACAAACGCAAGCAGCTTTCCGTCGGGCGATATTTGCGGGCGGCATGCCCCGCCTGGGCCACCGGCTACTTCTTCTATCTTCCCGGTTTCCCTGTTTAAGCGGCGGATGGCATAAATACCCTTATTTGGATCTTTGTTATATTCAAAATCGGGGCCAGGGGTCATATCCTCGCTCCAGTAAATATATTTTCCATCGGGCGATACAATGGGTTCACCGGCATCCTGCTGGTCGTTTTTGCGTTTGGTTAGTTGTATCCCGTCGCCGCCATTGATGTTGTATATCCACATTTCGCCTGCTCCCAACGAGCGGGTGCCGGTGAAGTGTTTACGGGCCACAATATATTGCCCGTCGGGTGTCCAGTACGGATTATTCAACAACCGAAAGGTCTCTTTGGTAATAGGATGCTTATTAGTGCCATCGCTGTTCATTACCCAAATGTTATCGCCGCCGTCTTTGTCGCTGGTGTAGGCAATCATCTTACCATCCGGACTGTAACGTGGCTGTACTTCCCATGCTTTGCCGCTGCTGAGCGTAGTCGCTTTTCCACCCTTTACGGGGATAGTATAAATATCGCCCAAAAGATCAAAAACGATATTCTGCCCGTCTGGGCTAACATCCAGGTCCATCCAGGTACCTTCATCGGTAGTTATGGTGACTTTTTTTGATGGGCCGGGCGGATTTTCCACGTTCCATTTTTGGGCATAAAGGATATTGGCAGTTAGGAAGGGGAGTATAATAGCGAGAATATATTTCATAATGATAGAAAGTTAACGCTGCGAAGTTAGAAATATTGAGGCATTTCGGCGGATTTCGAATTTTGAATGTTCGATTTCGAATTTATCTTAGCTTCGTAAAATTTCGATCCGCCAACTTGCGGGCGACATTCAACATTCAGTATGACCATCCAGGAAACACTAAAACACTATTGGGGATACGAGCACTTCCGGCCTTTGCAGGAGGAGATCATTCAATCTGTTTTATTGGGGCGCGATACTTTGGCTTTGCTGCCAACCGGCGGGGGCAAGTCGGTTTGTTTCCAGGTGCCGGCGCTGGTGAAAGAGGGACTATGCATTGTTGTCTCGCCGCTTATTGCCCTGATGAAGGACCAGGTGGAAAACCTGAAAGCGAAAGGTATTCCGGCCATATCCATCGTAACCGGGATGGGCAAGCGCGAGATAGATATCGCACTGGATAATTGTGTTTACGGCGGTTTTAAATTCCTTTACCTGTCGCCCGAACGTTTGTTGTCTGAACTGGTTCGCGAGCGGATCAAATACATGAACGTGAACCTGATAGCTGTTGACGAGGCGCATTGCATATCGCAATGGGGTTATGATTTTCGACCACCATACCTGCATGTTGCTGAGCTGCGAGAGCTGCACCCTGATGCTCCTGTGCTTGCCTTAACAGCAACCGCAACGGCAGAGGTAAGGGAGGACATACAGCAGAAGCTGCTTTTCGAAGAACAGAATATCTTCCAGCAAAGCTTTGAACGGCGTAATATCAGCTACGTGGTGCAGAACGAGGAAAACAAGCTGCGCAAACTGCTGGATATCCCACGCGGAGTTAAAGGCAGCGGCATAGTTTATGTGCGCAGCCGCAAGGAAACCGAAGAAATAGCCAAATTTTATAGCGAGAACCATGTAAGCGCTGATTTTTATCACGCCGGGCTGACGATGGAACAACGATCAGCGAAGCAGGATAGTTGGCAAAGGAATCATACCCGCATTATAGTGGCCACTAACGCCTTCGGGATGGGGATAGATAAGCCGGATGTCCGTTTTGTGATCCACAAGGATATGCCCGAAAGCCTGGAGGCTTATTACCAGGAAGCCGGCAGGGCAGGGCGCGATGAACAAAAGGCCTATGCGGTACTGCTTTACAACTATGCCGACCGCCTGAAAAATGAAAAGAAGTTCGAGTCCAGCTTTCCATCGGTGGATGAGATCAGGCAGGTTTATCATCAATTAGGAAGCTATTTTCAGCTGGCTTATGGCACCGGGGCGGGCGTAAGCTTTGACCTTGACCTGGGAGATTTTTGTACGCGTAATAAGCTCGACCCCACCAAAACCATTAATGCGCTTAAATTTTTGGAGCAGGATGAATACCTGGCCTTTAACGAGAGCGTTTTTCTGCCGTCACGGTTCCGGTTCGAGGTGCGGAATGAGGAACTGTATAATTTCCAGGTACAAAATTCCGGCTGGGACCCATTCATCAAAACCCTGCTGCGGTCGTACGGCGGGGCTTTTGAGAATTATGTGCGCCTGCGGGAGTTCGACCTGGCAAGGCGCGCCAACCTAAGCGTACAACAGGTGATAGAGGGCCTGAAGCAATTGGAAAAAGAAGGGATATTGCACTACCTGCAGCAAACCGATCTGCCGCAGGTTACCTGGCTACAGCCACGGTTACAGCATAACGAGCTGATCATCAATAAGCGTTATATCGAAAACCGCAAAATCGTTTACCGCAATAAAATGGAAGCCGTTTTTGCCTACGCCGAACATAAAAAATGCCGCAGCCAGATGCTGTTGGCTTATTTTGACGAAACCGCCCCTAAATGCGGCGTGTGTGACGTTTGCCTGGAAGAAAAGCGCCAAAAGAACAAGGCCGAAACCTCCGAGAACATCACTGCCGAGATCGTCGAATCGCTATCCATGGAACATAAGAACATTGGCGAGCTGGTGACGAACCTCAAAACCGGTACCGAAAAGGAGCGTATTGAAGCTATTCGATTACTGCTGGATGCAGGGAAGATAAAAACGGACGGGGAGAGGTATTATTTGTGAGGTGGCGATGGTTGATAGTTCATGGCTTAATAACTTCTCGCCTGTTCAAGTGTCTGCACTTGGACACCAGCCTATGTAAGTGTCTACGCTTACATTAAGACTTAAGCGTGGACGCTTAAGATCAGATCATTCGAGCGAAAAGACGCTCGAATGGGCGGGGTAAAAAAACAATTTCTTTTAAATCTTTAAATTAAACTTCCGTTTGCACCATCGGCAATTTAAGCTTGTAGCTCCAGATGCTTATTAATGTGATAAGATAATAGCTTAGGAATTGAAATACACTTGAAGTCCAAAAAAACTTATTGAATAATTCATTGAAATTTAAAATACCAAAAGGCAAAATAATAAGCGGAGCTGCAGCCAAACACGCAAAAAACTTGACGCGAATAACGGACATGCCCGGCTTTGCAACTAACCTGATCGCGATCGACAATAAAAGCCATGAGGGAACGCATAATAATATTCCCAGGGGAACACCATATTTGAGGCCATCAAAAATATCACTTATTTGATAAACCAATGGATCGGTCAATGAAAGAATAATGCCGGTCAGGATCGGCCCTGCCAAAATAGCGGTTATGAATACAACGAAACTAAAAAAGAATATTTGTCTCATTGTGCTAATATAAAAAGAAACCCACATTCTCATTTAAGTCTTCCGAAGGGCGACTTAAATCTCACAAATAAAAATAAGGACCCGGCCCGGAAGTCAAAAATAATCATCTGACCCGGACGGAGCCTTTGATCTTATTATATAATGTTGACACTAAGCATCTTATTTCAACCTTCCAACAGACATCCCCGATAAGCATGTGCAGAGATGGCTGCGCTATCGCTCGCCATGACGTGGGATAGAGGGATAACGGCAGAAAGAAGTATCCGCCGCCTTTTACGGTTACGAAACGTGGTATGCCGGTAAACTTTTCGCGGGGGCAGCCGGGTATGGTCATGTTGTGTTTTTTGCCGTCGTTGTCGCCTTTCGGGTCATCGTTGTTGCCGGTTATGGGGGCGCGGTCGTTATACATGTCGCCGAACTTGGGGTTATTTATTCAGGTTTGCTGCACAAACTCAGGTTAAGCGGGGGGGGTGGAGTTGAACGGTCGCTTCGCCGTTGACTCACCCCGACGACGCTGCGCTGGTCGACCCTCTCTGTTGCGAGCAACAAAGAGGGTTGTTTTTTTACTTTTTATTTAATTTCCTCTTTTCTTTAATGCCCTCTTTTCGCACAGCGAAGAGAGGGTGGTCGAGCGAAGCAATGACATTATCCCCTTTTGGGTTGTAGTTGAACGGTCGCTTCACCGGTTGACTCACCCCGACGACGCTGCGCTGGTCGACCCTCTCTACCGCAAGCGGTAAAGAGGGTTGTGGTAAAATGAAAAGAGTACTTCTTTATGTACCATAGAAACGGCAGCAGGGAGAGGGCAGATTCAGTTAGTGTATGGAATTTGAAAAAAGGTATCGCGGAGATATGTTTTTATTTTTTGTCCGGGCAAATGTGACCGGACTAAAACGGGCTAAAGATGGTTTTTTTTGACTTTTGTTGACTTTTTTTGAAATTTCGGTGAAAAAGCGAGACAAACGAGCATGCAGGATGAATATTCATTTGCCTGATTAACAGCTATATAACAAAGAGGTGTTCACGAAAATGTTAAAAATAGGGCACTTTTTGGTGGTTTCGCAACATCAATTATCTGATTATCAAATAATTAAATATGATTTGGTTCGGCAAGCGGCGGCGGCGTGAACACTTAGTGTAGTGAGTGCTGAATAGTTACAGGTAATAGTTGTAACTGGCTTTTCCGATCACGCCGTCTACTTTCTCCCAATCACTAATCACCAATAACCAATCACTATCCCCCAACTTTTCACCGACGATTACTGCCCGTTCACCGTGAAAATAGGGCCGTACATCTAATAGTCGGGTTTTGCCTGTAACGTTTATTCAGGGGCATCGTCTTATGGATGTATTTAAAAACAAAAGAACATATATAATTCACAATCATACAATTACAAAAATGAAAACTACAATCATAACACTCGCAACCATCGCAGCCTTAGCATTAGGCGCTGGAAATAAATCAATGGCAGCCGATAAAGACGGTGGAGCAAACAAAGCCGAAGTAAGCACGGTGCTTACCACAGTTAACAAGATCAGTAAGATCGAAGTTCGCGGCAATGTTGAACTTTATGTATCTGACAGCGATGCCGACCAGGTAAAGGTTTACAACAAATATTATGAGGAAAGCGCATTGGTGCAAAGCCAGAATGGTGTGCTGCGCATCTCGTCATACGCAGACCAGAAATTGGTGGTTTGGGTAAAATCATCCGATCTGCGTGCCATCAGCGCTTATGATAATGCAGAAGTAAAATCATTCGGTAAGTTAAGTTCGATCGACCTGAATGTAAGCCTTCACAACGATGCATCGGCGAAATTGAACCTGGACGCTTACAGCGCCAATGTTACCCTGGCCGATCATGCCAAAGCCGACCTTAGCGGTACAGCTACCGATATGACCCTGAAGCACGATTTGGCTACCAGTGTAAATAAGGTAAACCTTACTGCCCTGCACATGACCGAGAACAGGAACGTACCAGCCTACCAGTTAGATATGGCTACTTTATAAGCAATCCCCTTTTACCCCGGTTGGGGGTATAAGTTCAGCATATATTTCAGAGAGCTATCTGTATGATACAGATGGCTTTTTTTTTGCGGAAAATATTGGCCAACGGTGGCTGCAGTTAGGAAAATGAAGTGAAAAGTAAGACAAGCCAGCAGGTGAATGTCCTGCTGCTCCTTTAATCCAAAGGGTAGTGATCTTATTGGTTAACCGCTACCTTGTTAAGCTCTTCGTAAAGCTGTATTACCTTGCGCTGCAGGTATAATATCTCCTTTTCGCATTCGGTAAGCTCTTTTTCAAGCTTTTCAAATTCAGGGGTCGGCATTGGCGCAGGTATGGTATCCCCGCCAAATAAACCCGGAAGTCCCACTTCAAAAAGATGAGCTATCTGCTCAAGCCTGGATAAGTTTACATCCGTAACGCCGGTTTCGATTTTTGAATAGGCGGGGATGGAAATGTTCAGCCGCTCAGCTATTACCTGCTGACTCCATTTGTTGTTTTCGCGCAGGCGCCTGATGTTGTTTCCAACAGGTGAGTTTGATTTACTTTTTGCCATTTTAATTAGGGTACGTGCGATAATTTTTGGTCGAGCAAATTAACTATCTGGTATTAAAGTAACCACAAGGTTATCTGCGGGTTAAATATAAGAAAAGCAAAAGTTAAAAAAGAAGCGTTGTGGATAAATAAATGTTTGATAAACAGTTTAGTGCAAATTTCACTTCAAGGATAGCTGGCTACATAGCAAACGTCCTATATTTAAAAGGATGTTCTAACACTAATTTTTGATTTATTACTATTTTTTTAGGGTATATAAGCTATACTATTTCCCCTTAAGCTCGTCTGCTTTGAATTTCGTCATCCGGGTAAGCAGGTCCAGCGGCAGTGGCTTATTGGCAGGCAGCCTGATGGACGATTTTGAGATATCAAGGCCAGGTAGTTCATCCTTAAAAGCACCGAACACTTTACCGGCGTGCGGAAAAGTTATATGATAATGATTTTTGAAGGCGGCAAAATAGACCAGCTTGCCGTGATAGTCGAGCGCAGGCATCTGGTAGTGTATCAGCTCTGCGGCTTCGGGTACCGCTTGCTTAAAGGCTGTTCTTAAAGTTTCGAGCTTTTGCTGCACATCTGCCGGAAATGAGGCGATGTATTGTTCCACTGTTTCAAATTTGATCCGGGACGTTGTCATAAGTAACCAGGTTTTTTCCACATAAAGGTACGATGCGGATGCAATTGTTGTGATAGCGAAGAGCGACAATGTTACGGTACCATTGCGACATAGGACGAAACTGCTTCCATTTGCGCCCGGTGGTATGGACGATAAAAACTTTCACCGACTGAAATCCCCGGTTTACCGAAAAAAAGCCCCTGTATAACTAATAGAGGCCTTTTTGATGTAACGGCGCCCCCTTGTGTATAGTCTTATGAGTGTAATTAGGAAATAAAAAAACAACCGACTTTAAAATATTACTTATATGAAAACTAAAATATTCTCCCTGGTAGCAGTTGCAGCAATCGCACTCGGAATAGGAAACACAGCATTGGCAGACGGCAAAAATGACTCAGTCGCCAAAAACAGTAACGAGGTAAGCACCGTGCTTGCCGATGTATCGAAGATCAGCAAGATAGAAGTGCGCGGCAATGTCGAACTTTATGTATCTGACGGCGAGGCCGACCAGGTAAAAGTTTACAACAAATACTACGAGCAAAGCGCCTTGGTACAAAGCCAGAACGGCGTATTGCGCATCTCATCTTACGCTGGTCAGAAACTGGTAGTTTGGGTTAAATCAGCCGATCTTCGCTCCATTACTGCTTATGACAATGCCGAAGTGAGGTCATTTGGCAAACTTTCACCACTCGACCTGACTGTAACTTTGAGCGACAATGCCTACGCAAAATTGAAAGTTGACGGTTACGGCATGAATGTGATCCTGAAAGGCCGCGCAAAAGCCGATATAGCAGGCAGTGTTGAGCAAAGCAATCTGAAATACGACCATTCAGCTACTTTAAACAGCACCGAATTTGCAGCCGCACACCTGGTAAGAACTATTGACGGCGTGACAAAAAACAACGCAAAAGCCGACGAGTTCGCAGGTTTATAATTAATCATCGCAAGGATTCAATTATATATGTTCAAAAAGTCGTCCGTATCCCAATAGATCGGACGGCTTTTTTTATTGTATTTTTGCTGTAACCCTTATATTTACCTTATAGTCTAACATATCAAAACAACCAAACCATGAAAAGGACTTATTTTATTTCAATAGCTTTTATCGCTTTTCTCGCCATAGTAATACTGCCATCATGCAGGTTCAGGTGCATTAAAGGTTCGGGCAATCACGTTTCCGAGAACCATAAAGTGAGTGATTTCACCCGTATCAATGTGTCAGGCGGCTTCAAGGTAACCCTGAAACAGGACAGCAGCCTTAATGTAAGTATCAATGCCGACGATAACCTGATGAAATATATTCATGTCGAATCGGACGGCGACGAACTGAAAGTATATTATAAAAAGAATGTTTGCCCGAGCGGCCAGATGGAGATCAGCATCGGCGTGCGTAACCTCGAAAAACTAAAAGGGTCGGGTGCCATTAACTTTGTATCAGATGGAAAGATCAATACCAAAGACCTTGACATTAAGCTTAACGGCGCAAGTAATATTAATATGGACCTGTCGGCGGCAAACTTAAGTACCGAAAGCGCAGGGGCCAGCGAGATCACGTTAAGAGGCCAGGCAACCTCGCACCGCATTGAAATGACCGGTAACGGAACCGTGCACGCTTTTGATTTTGTGGTGGGCAAATATGATTTACATACCACCGGCGCCAGCGATTGCGAGATAAATGTATTGAACGATCTGCAGGTAAGTTCTACCGGTGCTGCTGACGTGAAGTACAAGGGTAATCCCGCCAATGTCAATACATCTAAACTTGGCGCTGCTACAGTAACGCATGTGAACTAATCCAGCTTTTCAGCCCTCTTTATGGCAAACCATACAGAGGGCTGGCGAGTGGAAGAGTACAGAGGCAGGTCGATAGCCTGTCGAAAAACCAAAACTTCATGGCATATCGCAACAGGGCTCTCCAAAAGACATTAGCCTGACTTATTTTTTCCAAAAAATCTTCTTACCTTTGCCCCCTCCAAAATCGGTTGTGTGCAAATGATTTAGCGCCCGGCCGTTTGAATTTTAAAGTAAAAACACGCCGAAAAAGATGAATATTTCACAGGAAAAGATCGACAACCTGAATGCAGTTGTAAAAATCAATATCAAACCCGAAGATTACCAGCCAAGGGTTGAAAAAGCTATACGCGACCACGCGAAGAAAGCCAAGATACCAGGGTTCCGCCCGGGCATGGTGCCGGCATCGCACATAAAAAGAATGTATGGCAAAAGCATTTTGGTCGACGAGGTGAACAACCTGCTTTCGGATACGCTGAATAACTACATTAACGAGCAGCAGTTGGAAGTATTGGGCCAACCCCTGCCAAAAGCTGACGACAAAGAATATAATTGGGATTTTGCCGACGATTTCGAATTTAACTACGAATTAGGCTTAGCGCCTGCTTTCGAGATAGACTTTTCGTCGAAGGATAAAGTGACCCAATATGTGATCAAAGCTGACGACGAAACCCTGGCTGCACGTATTACCAATATCCGCAAAAGCTATGGCAAAATGACAAATCCTGACGTATCGGCAGAAGGTGATGTGCTTTATGCCGAATTAGTTCAGCTTTCTCCCGATGGTTCTGTTTTTGAGGATGGCATTACCAATACCACCTCCGTTCGATTGGACCAGGTGCAGGATGCGAAAATAAAAAAATCGCTTATCGGCCTTAAAAAGGACGATGTGGTAACACTGGATATTCAGAAAGCTTACAATAAGGACGCAGCGCGTATAGCGGCTATATTAAAAATAGACGAAGACTTTGCTGCAGACGTTGTATCAAACTTCCGCCTGACGGTTAAAAATGTGAACCGCCTGGAAGAAAGTGATCTGAACCAGGAGTTCTTTGATAAATTATTTGGTGAAGGTAAGGTGACCACCGAAGAGGGTTTCAGGGATGAGATAACCAAAGAAGTGGAAGCTATGTATGCCCAGGATTCGGAGCGCAAGTTGCAAAACGACTTGTATAAATTGGCCGTTGACAAAGCTAAATTTGAATTGCCCGACGAGTTCCTGAAACGCTGGCTTAAAGCTACGAATGATAAACTGACTGATGAGGAACTGGCAGGTGGTTATAACGATTTCGCCCAGAACCTTAAATGGACTTTGATCGAGAACAAGGTGATCAAGGATAACAAGATCGAGATCAAATACGAGGAAGTTTTCCAGGCAGCAAAGGCACGTTTGGATGCGCAGTTCAGAATGTACAGCCCGCAGCCGCTAAGCGACGAGCAATTAGGCCAGTACACTGTTCAGTATTTACAGAACAAGGATGAAGCCAACAAGATATTTGAAGAAGTAAAGGCGCTTAAAGTGCTTGACCATCTGAAAAGTATTGTAACGTTGGATCAGAAAGAGATCACTTCGAAGAAATTCGCTGAGCTGGAAAAATAATCTTCCACTTCACGTCATGGCGAGGAGCGAAGCCATCTCTGGACATGCAAGTCAAATTCTGCTAATTCTTGAATTTTAAAAATTCGGGTTCAGACACTTACGATAACCAAAGCAACTCATCCGGGTTGCTTTGCTGTTTTATAAAACTCCACCTGATAATTTTACTTTTAAAAAACTTTGGTTGAATAATCATATTCAACTAAAAACTATATTTAACCCGATTAACTCAAAAAGAAAGATCAAAAACATGAACATTGATAAAAACGAATTCAGGAAGTATGCTGTTAAGCATCATCGTATAAACAGCCTGTATGTAGATAAATTTATTGGCAATGTACAAGCGACCGGTATGCCTATGGGCATTGCCCCAACCGGCATGACGCCGTACATCATTGAGGAACGCCAGTTGAATGTAGCTCAAATGGACGTATTCTCGCGTTTGATGATGGACCGTATCATCTTCCTTGGCGATGCTATTTATGACAATATCGCCAACATCATCCAGGCGCAGTTGTTGTTTTTGCAGTCGGCCGATGCCAAACGCGATATCCAGATCTACATCAACTCGCCGGGTGGTTCGGTATATGCCGGCCTGGGTATTTATGATACCATGCAGTTTATCTCGAACGACGTAGCAACCATCTGTACCGGCATGGCCGCCTCGATGGCCGCTGTACTGCTTTGCGCGGGTACAAAGGGAAAAAGGGCCGCATTACCGCATTCGCGCGTGATGATACACCAGCCATCGGGCGGTGCGCAGGGCCAGCAGTCGGATATCGAAATATCTTACCACGAGATCACCAAGCTGAAAAAGGAACTGTACCAGATCATTGCCGATCATAGCGGTGCATCTTATGATAAAGTTGATAAAGCATCGGACCGTGATCACTGGATGACTTCGGAAGAAGCTATCGAATTTGGCATGGTGGATGAGATACTGCGTGGCACAAACAGCAAGAAATAATAAAAACAACGGGGTCATTTACAACGTATTAATAATAAATAAATGGCCCTGTTCGTTGTGATAATGCCGGGCTTTAATTATATTTGATAAGATGAATAAGAATAGCAAAGAGATAAGGTGTTCATTTTGCGGTGCCGGAAAGCAGGATTCGCTGATGCTTATCGCTGGTTTGGATGCACATATTTGTGATAAATGTGTAAACCAGGCTAACGAGATACTGGCCGAGGAACTGAAGGTTCGCAAAGTAAAAACATCTCCATCGGCCCCTTCGTTGCTGAAACCATCCGAGATCAAAGCGCACCTCGACCAGTACGTTATTGGTCAGGATGACGCCAAAAAAATCCTTTCCGTAGCTGTTTACAACCACTACAAGCGTCTTAACCAACGCATTGATAAGGATGAGGTGGAAATTGAAAAATCCAACATCATCATGGTGGGTGAAACAGGTACCGGTAAAACCCTGCTGGCCAAAACGCTTGCGAAGACACTTAACGTTCCTTTCTGCATTTGTGATGCGACAGTATTAACTGAAGCCGGTTATGTGGGGGAAGACGTGGAGAGCATTCTGACCCGTTTGTTACAGGCTGCCGATTATGACGTAGCTGCTGCCGAAAAAGGTATCGTTTATATCGACGAGGTGGATAAGATAGCCCGCAAAAGCGACAACGCTTCTATTACACGCGATGTTTCTGGTGAAGGTGTTCAGCAGGCTTTGTTGAAGATTCTTGAAGGTACTATGGTGAATGTACCACCGCAGGGCGGTCGCAAGCATCCCGATCAGAAGATGATCACCGTGAACACAAATAACATCTTGTTCATCTGCGGCGGCGCTTTCGACGGCATTGAAAAGAAGATAGCAGGCAGGCTGCGTACGCAAACCGTTGGTTACAAATTTAAGAACCACGATGGCGATGTAGACCTGAAGAATCTGTATAAATACATTACTCCACAGGATCTGAAGTCGTTTGGTTTGATACCCGAACTGATAGGTCGTTTGCCGGTATTGACCTACCTTAATCCATTGGATAGGGAAGCCCTTCAGAATATTTTGACGGAACCTAAAAACTCGCTCCTTAAACAGTATAAAAAACTGTTCGAATACGAGGGCGTGAAGCTGGAGTTTGATGAGGAGGTACTAGATTTCATCGTGGATAAAGCAATGGAGTTTAAGCTCGGTGCCCGTGGTCTGCGTTCTATTTGTGAAGCGATCATGATCGACGCCATGTTCGAGTTTCCGTCAAAAAAAGATGTTAAACGCCTGAATGTGACCATGGACTACGCCAGGGAGAAATTTGAAAAGTCGGACCTGAAAAAATTAAAGGTGGCTTAACATAGCATAAATTTAAAAACACGTATATTTGTACCGCAAGCCCTGGTGAAACACCGGGGTTTGTCGTATAATATAAAATCAAAATAGGGGTGTCAGCCTGAGATACCCGAAGGATGAGTGAAAAAGCCTTTGCCCGCATGTTTCGGGAGCCTCAACATGACATCCACCTTATAACTCTACATACTATGAACGAAGAAAAAGACATCAAAAAAGACGCCCCTGAAACCGAAAAACCTGCAGAAGTAACTTCGCCAGTAAAATCGGGCTTAAAAACCAAAGAAGCGATAGTAGCCAACTGGCTGCCCCGGTATACCGGCCGGCCGCTGGCTGATTTCGGCGAGTATATCATCCTTACCAATTTCTCCAGGTACCTGCAGCTCTTTTCAGACTGGAACGAAAATACGCCGATAATGGGCTTGGATAAACCCATGCAAACCGTTACGGCCAACGGCATTACCATTATCAATTTTGGAATGGGCAGCCCGGTTGCTGCCACCATTATGGACCTGCTAACAGCTATAAAACCCAAAGCCGTTATATTTTTGGGTAAATGCGGCGGATTGAAGAAGAAGAATAAAGTAGGCGACCTGATATTACCGATAGCCGCGATAAGGGGCGAAGGGACTTCCGACGACTATATGCCCGCCGAAGTGCCGGCTTTGCCCGCGTTTGCCTTGCAAAAAGCTATATCGACCACCATTCGCGACTTTGGACGCGATTACTGGACAGGTACCTGTTACACTACCAACCGCCGCGTTTGGGAACACGATAAAGAGTTTAAACAATACCTCAAAAAATTACGCGCCATGGCCGTGGATATGGAAACGGCTACTATCTTCACTACCGGCTTCGCCAATAAGATACCCACCGGCGCGTTATTGCTTGTATCAGATCAGCCGATGATCCCGGAAGGTGTCAAAACCTCCGAAAGTGATTCAGCTGTTACCGAACAATATGTAGAAACCCACCTGCGCGTTGGTATCGAATCATTGAAACAACTCATCAACAACGGGTTAACGGTAAAGCATTTGAAGTTTTAGTTGATTGAGTTGACCATCCTTCCGGACTTGCAAAACTCAATCAACTTAATCACCCACTGCTACCTTCTTCATCCCCTCTCTGCCATAAAACACGGGAAAATACATCATCTCGGCCTTTGCCGGGTTGATGTTGTAGATACCGCTGTAACGGGGCATCAAATTTATCGTAAAGGTATACGTGCCTTGTTTCAGGCTACGGCAAAAAATGCTTACCCGGTCTTTAAAATATTCGCGGTGTACTTCATTGCCCCAGTTTTGCTCTTTGCTTTCGTACGAGCATCCGGCCGGTATCGGGATATTGATCATCACATAATCGGCATCGCCGCGGGCAGTTACCTCTGCCTTAAGTTCAACAGCCTCACCGCCTTTTAATTTGGTCAGCTTGTCGCCCTTTTTCTCAAACCAGCTATTAACAGTAAAGTCTTTGCTTACTTTTTCAGGTTTCCTGTTCCAGAATTGCTGGTAACCAGTGATATAAACCGGTAGGGTGCCTGTTTTGGTAATTTTCAGGTCATTAGTGGTAAAAGTAGCAGTGTAAGGGAATTTGATAATGGTCTCTTCTTTTGCGCCGGACAAAGTGATCGAAGCAGGTTTGATTTCCTTATCGGCTGTTAACAGGTCTGGCAAAATATTTTCCAGTATCAATGCCGATTCATAGGTATTGCGCCAGTCTCCACCTTTACGCTGCTCCATAAAGTAGCCTCTTATTTTAGCCAGTACTTCCGGATGTTTCCCATCATTCTTGATGATCTGGTAAGCAAGTACGCTCAATTGAACTGAGTTGTCAAAAAAGCGGTAGCTTTCTTCACCCCAGTAAATGTTACCGAACATGGTGTGCAGTTCTTTCGCAAGCAGGCTGTCCATTTTTACCGGGAGGTCGGCCTGCTGTTTTATCCGCATCAGCCGCATCTTATTATATTCCGATGGTGTTTTCTGAAGGCTGATTTCCTTGCTGATAATAGCGACGTACTTTTCATAGTCAGCCTTTGCACCCAATTTTTTAAGTAGTTCGAGGCAGTTTAACCTGTCCCGCTCCTTATAGCTATCCAGCTGATATAATAAATATTGGGTAAGCTTAACTTTATCCAGTCCGGTTTGATAGCCGTCATTTTCGGCGTCCAGCAAAGCATCAATCACATGCAGGCTCACCCACAACTCTTCAGGCGTATCTTTCCACCAGCCCCATATGCCCTGGCTATTCCGGTTTTGCTGGATTTTTTTGATGATCTCCGTAATGTTCCTTCCGTGTTCGAAAGGTTCATTCAAAAACTTTTTGATGCGCCGTTCACTCAGCAGCCCTATCAACTTGGACGCCAGCTGCTCGTTACACAAATACTGATAGTTCCTTAACTTATCGCTCTCTTCAAGTAAAGCCGGCAATACCGACGATTCTGCATGAAAGGTAACCGAACCCAAAGCAGGGTCAAATTTCAGGCTGACCGTAGTATCCTTTTCAAGCGCCTCAAAAACACCTTTGGTCTCTTTGGTTCCCTGTTCCATCAAAGGTATTTTTCGACGTTCGCCATCAAAGTAGCCATTGTCGCGTTTAATGGTATATTCAAATGCCAGGCTATCGGCACCCCCGGCAGTCACGCTCATGGTATCAATGTGCGAGTTTTTTATCTGCAGCAGATCGTGGGTTATGGGTTTGCCATTGAAAGCAAAACCCCGTTCCACTTTTATCGTGTCCGCTGTATAATTCAGCACTTTGCCTATTACATGCAGTTCATCGCCTCTCACAGCAAACTGGGGCGATACAAAATTAGCGCTCACCGGGCGGTACGATTTGATCTGCTTCTCACTGAACCCGGTTTGCTTTTGGCCGTTTATAGCTACAACAAAAGTGCGCCAGTTGGTAATATCATCCGGGAATATCGAAACAAAGCTGGCCTTACCTTCGGCATCGGTGGTTAATTTAGGCTGCCAGTAAGCATAATCCGAGAAATTTTTGCGAAGACTTTGCGATCCTTCCCCCTGCCTGGTGGTGTCGGCACCCTGGCCAGCTTTTGACTTCTTTTTGGTATTGATCACTATTACGCCGTTCGCAGCTTGCGACCCATACAAAGCAGTTGCTGCGGCATCTTTTAGCATCGATATTTCCCCTATATCGGCCGGGCTGATACTGTTCAGGTCCGCAACAATTTCACCATCCACAACAATGAGTGGCTTTGCACCTGACTTGTCTGATATGCCCCTGATGTATATGGTACTTCCGCCACCCGGTTGGCCTTCAATCATTACACCCGCAGCTTGTCCCATCAGGCCCTGCTCTGTCGTAGTAACGACCGCCATAGAATATGCAATATCCTTTTTTCTAACCGTCGCGTATCCGGTTACCACCACTTCGTTTAACTGGTTGCTTGCAGGGGTAAGGCTAATCGTCACCTGGCGCCCTGGCTCTATACGTATCTCCTGCGTGACGTAGCCAA
>Ga0310811_10000129_pt1 | contig 112163 bp, 99 predicted proteins | sample YCmetagenome_FD_207642 | JGI IMG/M metagenome (GOLD analysis project Ga0310811, IMG submission 207642) | Soil microbial communities from experimental microcosm in Duke University, North Carolina, United States - YC | ecosystem: Engineered > Artificial ecosystem > Soil microcosm > Unclassified ... | reverse complement strand
AACAAGCACTTGGTGCTTACTTCCGGCACGAAGATGCTGCCGTCGCCTTCTATCGCGAGTGGGCCACCTACCAGAAGCAGCCGCTGCATTACGGCGAGCGCGACACCTGGGACCGCATGCTCGAACAAGCTCTCCTGTTGCTCGACCGCTTCTGCCAAGATGATCGGGTACGAGTAGCCCAGCCGCGAAAGAACCTGCAGATCAAGTTCGTGCGCCCGCTCTCAGCCGGAAACGACTTCGTGGCCTATGTCGACGCCATTGGGAAGCTCGATGGCACCGGCTGCCTGCTCGAATGGAAGACCACCTCCAGCCGCTACCCGGAGCAGCCGGATGGACTACTGGGGCTCGACCCGCAGCTGCTCTGCTATTCCTGGATCAGCGGCATCTCGGAAGTCGCCCAGATCGTGTTCGTGCGCAAGCGTCTGGTCGAGATCCAGTACCTGCGCACCCGGATCACCGACGAACAACGACGTGAGTTTAGCGATCTGGTCGAGGAAACCATCCGCCAGATCGAGTCAGCCCAGTTTCTGCCGCACAGCGGCATCCGCTTCCCTCAGAACCCCTGCAGCACCTGTCCTTACGTTGGACTGTGTCTCGGGAAACCAGCGCTGATAGAAGCGGCGCTGATCCGCCGTCCAGGAGCCCAGGACTTTGGTGTGTTTGACGAGCTTACGTACTAATCATCCGCCTATGCCGCCCAAGCTCAACGAGAAGCGCGCAATGTTCGTGCTGACCAAGATCGATGAGATCCTGGCCTGGGAACAGCGCAAAGAGGCGGAAAAGGACACCAAGTTCGTGGAGTTGGGCCGCTACCTGTGCGAGGTGCGTGCCGGCCAGTACTGGCGCATGCAGAAGATGAAGTCGTTTGATGAGTTCCTGGAGAGCCGCTTCCCGGAATCACGCCGGAAAGCTTATTACCTGATGTCGATCCACGAGCACCTGCCCCCAGAGGTCAAACGAGAACTGAAGCAAGTGGGTTGGACGAAGGGACTGGAGCTGGCGAAACTGGCGCGAAGTCGCGAGAGTCAGTCCTTCGATTGTGCAACCTGGTTGCACAGGGCCAAAGAACTGCCCAAGGAACAATTCCGGAGAGAGGTGGAGCGGGAACTGACGGGAAAAGACACGGAACCGCACGAGATCATTTACTTCAAGCTGTACAAGAGCCAAATCCCAGTGGTGGAGCAAGCCATCGAGACTGCTGCCCTGATGCTCGGAAGCGACAAATCCCGCGGCTACTGCTTAGAAATGATCTGCGCAGATTTCCTCGCCGGTGCCCACCTCGATGGCACGAACCCAGAACTGCTTTTGTTTTCGCAGAAGCGATTCTTCAGATTTCTTAGTCGCCAGCAGCAGAAGTTGTTTCTCGAGGAGATGAGTACCGCGTCATGACATCCTTCACCAAGGACCGTCCGCTCAGACTAGATCGCGGCAAATATTCAGAACTACAGCTCGCAATTCTGAAACGGGATGGATGGAGATGCCAGCTTTGCGGTAGCCCTTCGAATCTCGAAGTGCACCATCACCGGTTTCGTAGTCAGTCTGGAAGCGATGTGGAAGAGAATCTGATTACCTTGTGCCACAACTGTCATTCGAAAGAGCACGGCACCTGAGCTGGAATTGACAGCAGAAGAACAAGCGTTCGGAAGCGATGAGCCTGAACGGAAAATGCGCCTCTCCGTGACTGCCGGCACCAAGCCGAACAGATCAGCCGGGGGAGCTGTTGTTCAATATTTGATTTGGAAAACCCAGCTCGGTTGTCGCGACGCCGAAGCCGCAGAGAAAAGCAACGAACTGCCACGCGGGCAAACCAAAGAACGGTTTGCGAGAAACGATCAGCCAAAGAAGAAAGGCACAGCAGTGTTCACTGTGCCTAACGACTGAAGCCTGACGTAACGTCTTAGAAATTCAGCGTCCGCATGCTCAGCACCTGCAGAGGCAGATTGCTGGGCTTAGTGTTGTATTTCTGCAGAAGCGCATCAGATAAACAATGATCGTACTGAACCTGGTTCGTGCCGCCGCCATTCCAGGTAAAGATCGGGTTTCCCACTGAACCGAGCAAATTATTTTGCGTGAATGCCGCGCCAGTCTGCATGATCGGCGCTACATAGATGGCTCCATTGATGTTCATGTTGCCGCCGCCGTTATGCAGAACATTTCCCTGTCCGACAATTAATACAATACCGTTCCAGTTGAAATTACCTGAGAAGGTCAAATCGCCTGTAACCACCAGAATGCCATTGCCACTCGGATTTCCGCTGAGGGTCAAGTTGCCGTCGACAAATGTAACCGAACTCGTAGTGGTAGCCGGCAGGCTGGTAACGTTGCCGGTATAGGAGTTCGTCGCATACGATTTGAGATTCTCCATGTAGTTGTACAGATTATCGGGCGTCACATCCGTACCGCCCAACGCTGTGTACACCACCTGTACTGATGGAGTCGAGCCGGCGCCCGTGTAATTTAGGGGCTTGCCTAAGTCGCCGATAACGTTCGTCTGCGATGCGCTGTCCCAGACTCCAATCGCCGGCTTCGTAGCAACCGCTTGCCCCCCACAGCTGTTTGCGTCAGTACCGTTCACCGTAAGGTTTGCGGAGTTCGGAGATACGAAATCCGCCGCCGGTTCCGGCCCAGCCAGTGTAATCGCACCCCCAATGTTCAGGTAGAAGGGCGGCCTTGCCCCGGTTTCCATCTGTGCCATGGACTTCGATCCGTTCCGGGTCATCGCCATTGCCGTCAGGAGGTAGATCTGTCCGTAAGCCGTATTCCCCGAGCCCGAACCAATTGTTGCCGTCGCTGTAGAGCCGGTTCCTCCGCCGCCGGTGATTGTAACCGTCGGTTTCGAAGTGTAGCCCGCACCGCCGCTGGTCATGGTGAACCCGCTCACAACAAAGGTTCCACCGCCGACCGCGTAGCCGGCAGCTCCCGTGCCTCCGCCGCCAGTGAATGTCAGCGGATAGTGTGTGCCCGGCGTGTATCCTGCGCCTGCGCTGGTCACGTTGACCGCCGTTACCGAGGAGGCGGCCGCCGACCAAGGATTTGGCAGCGCCGTCAGCGTTGGCAGAGTTGGTGCAACTGGAGCAGCAGGCGAGCTTCCACCCAGAGTTGCGCTGGGCTGGGCCATGTAGGCGCCGCCATTGCCCGCCGCAACCGTGATGCTTCCAATCTGACTGCCGGCCGTAAAAGTAGGAGCAAAGCTACAGGTACCGCCCTTGTCATTCGTAATAGAGACCGTGGCGCCCCCTGTTTTATAACCGGTGCCGACGCTGGTGATGTTGACGGTGTTGATCTTGTTGCTGGCACTAAAGGTGACCGTTCCAGCAAATCCGGTGCCTCCGCCCGCTGGCGACCCATTGATCGCGTAAGACTTGCCGACAGTCGTGAAGGTGCATTTTGTACCCGGATTGCTAGCCGCACTTATGCAGCCCGGATTATTCATCGCAACCGTTGCTGTGGCATTGGTGATGGTGGCCGTACTCGGGATAGTGGAGAAGTTCACCGTCGGTGTTATACCCGAGCTGTAACAGTAGTTGCTCCCGCCTGAATTGACGTTTACGCCAGTCACTGCCGAACTAGCCACAACAGCCTGAAACGTTGCGCTGGTAGGCGAAATCGTGACTGTCGGCGGGCTGGTGTAACCGGAGCCAGGATTCGTAATGACCACCGATGCGATTCCATCGGTTGGCGCAGCGCTAATCTGTGCGGTTGCGGCCGCACCGCTACCGCCGCCACCGGTGATCGTGACCGTCGGGGCTGCGGTAAAACCGGCTCCCGCCGCTGTGAGATTCAACCCGATGACCGAGTTGCCACCTGTGGGCTGGCAATTCGCAGGATTGTAATTCGCTGGCATTTGAGCCTGGTAGTTGCCGTCCCAGCACACCTGGGTTCCGTTGGCGGTGCCAACCTGCGGCACATACACCGGGGTATTCCAATCTTCCTTCATTGCGATGCGCACCCATTTGTAATCCAGCGGAACGGGCTTGCCATTGGTGTCCACAAGGTTCCAGTTGGTGGCGTTCGCGCTATTGTCGTAGTACTTGCACCATCCATTGCCGCCGGCTGTTACAGACGTACACGCGTTGGAAGGCACTGCTGCAGCGCCTGTACATGCAACACCAGCGGTGCCGCGAGCAACGCCCAGCATGCCTTCCTGGCAAAGTTCCGAGTCAAAGTATGGGTTGTTGCCGTTGTTCCAATTCCAGGGAGCAATGCTGGCTACGTTTTCGTTGTTAACAGTATTCGGATTGATAATGTAAAGCACGTAGCCGCCGTTAACGGCACCAGCATCGGGCACGTTAGTCGGCAGGTAACCAGCAAGTGCCAGATCTCCAAAGACCGGATGAATGCGATCACGTGCCTCCTGCAGGCCAGATGAGGCAGAGTAGCCGGAAATTTGTGAATCCCGATAATTGACGCTGATCGCGGTCTCTGCGTCCGAGGAAAACATCATTGCGGCCGCAAGGGCGGTTAGCAACAATAGACCAAAAATAGTCAGCAACAGCGCAATTCCGCGCTGGTCTCGATTTCGGGGATGCCGTCGTTGAGTCTGCACTCTACATTCTTTGTAGTTTTGATGCGTAACGCTCATGTCTCCCCCTATTGGCAATATCCTGGCGTCTGCCCGTTGCCCATTGCTTCGGAGCAATTGCTCAGGGCGACACTGGACACCACGGTTGTGACGGGAAAAGCGCCGGTGCTATCCGGCTGGGCCGATTGAACGGTCATTACGATCTTGAGGGAATTGATTCCGGCGAGAGTCGTGGCATTGTTATCGAAATCCAGTGGAAGCGCGAGCGGATTGCCGGTATCGTCGTAAACCGTAAAAATCGCGTCGGCCGCACCGGTGCCATTCTGTACGCCCTGGATTTCCATCTGTGCTGCCGCACCACCGGGGTTTTGTGCATCCGCCAGCGGATCGCCGCCATTGCGAGAGAACTCAGTACGGCGCACGCAGGGACAACCCGGCTGTCCGACGCCTGCCGCGACATAGTCATAACGAATGATCTTCACATCGGCGGCGCCCGCTTGGGTGCCACTGGTGGTGCCGTCCACGCTTCCTGCAAACCAGAGTGAACTGTTGTTCACGTATATCAGCCCAGGAGCGTTGTGTGGGTCGGTTGCACTTACGAAGTTGTACGCGGCATTGCTGGGGTCTGCTATCCCATTCGCCATATTTCGTTCATAGGGGTAGCCCGCATTGCGGAGGTCGCGCGTTAGTTGATCTACAAATTCTCGCGCTTGCTGGGTCAGGTCCAATTTCACTTGCTGGTTGCGCGATGTCCGCTGGGTAAGGTCGATGGACTGAAACACCGACCCCATGATGATCATAAGGATCGCTATAACGATCATCATTTCGATCATGGAAAAGCCTTTTTGGGCGGGCACGCGGCAGAGCTGTTGACTTGTGCGAGTGGGTTGCATCGGCTCAGTTCCCTCCGACGTAAGCTCTGATGTTGACGGGCAAGGCAAAAGCGAACCGGGTCGGCAGGCCACTCTTGGGTTTCGCCCCGACGGTCACCAGATAGGTTGCAGTGGCGCCGACTGATTGAACGTTCCAGCGAACGTCATACTCGACCTGCACGTTGCTGTTGCAATCCACGTAGTTCATTGCGTAGTTGTTCCCAAGCAGCCCACCTTGTGCCTGCGTAAAGTCAACCTTACCGCCCGTGAGAGTTGCTCCGCCTGCCTGCTCATTGATCGTCCACGTGTTCCCGGTGTTGTTGCAGTTCGCGTTATCGGTGATCGAGCCAGGTCCGCCGCCGGCCAGCTTGGCGCTGACCTGTTCGACGACAACTTGCGAGAGCATGGTCGCGGTGCTGTCAATCTTGCTGCGCCCGTTGTTGCCGATGGCGAGCATCAGCAGGCCCATAATCGAGAGCATGCCGAAAATCAGCACGACCGACGCGATCATGAGCTCAATGAGCGTCATGCCAGATTCCGAGTTAGGTTTGAGGCGTGGTGGTCTTCGCATGTCTAATTACCCCAAGCTTTGCCGTTCCAAATCCAACCTTCAATTCGTCCTGCCGGTGAAATGCTGGTGGCTGCCCAGCGGGTACGGCCGGTTTTCTGATACTGGTAGTAGTAAACAAAGCCGCCGTTGTTAATGCATCCTGCGCCAGCCTGTGGCTGACAGGGCAATCCTCGCGAATTGAAATACGGGTCGGTGTTTATGTTGAGCGCCCCGTTGTTCGTGCCCCACATCTGAAGCGTAGTCAGTTGCGAAGGAGCTCCTGCACCGGTTGGCACGCCAGGAATTCCGAACTCGGTCGAAAACCAGGTCTGCTCCCACAGGGTTTTGTCGTTCGTCTGCGGGCAGGCATTCGCGTCGGTGCCATCGGTCACAAAAAGGGCCACCCGATTGTTGCAGGCGGCCACATGCATCCGCTGGTATGTGTTCCGCTTGATCGCCTGAATTCGGCATCGCTGGGCCGTGGAGTTAGCGTTGTTGATCGCTCCCCGCAGGCTGATCCCATCCATGGTTGTGCTGATGGTCGGGATCGCGACTGCAGCGATAACTAGGCCGATCGCAACCACCACTAAAAGCTCAATCAAGCTAAATCCGCGGACCGCAGAAGGTCTGCAGGCCGGTTGTGCAGCCTGAGTTAGAGCCGTGCGTTGTTCCGTGTGCGTGGCGCTCATGGAGCCGAAACGTCCTTCCCGTTCGTTCTCAGAGCAGAGGCTGTTCGCCCCAGCTTCAACCCATGATAGGGTGAACCGGAGAACGAACCCACGTACCTAAGGTGAATTCCCGAACGTAACGAAAGGCACGTTCAGAGGTGGCGTTTAAGGAAGTCGAGTTGCCACGTCGGGCAGTTACCAATGCGGTTACCAGCGATTACTAGCAGGAGTCCTGTGGACTAAACGGCGGTCATTTTCGGCAAACCTACGAGTACAGAACACGGGATGAGCCACTGACTTTTGTGACAAGTTCGAACAGGTTACAATCCCGCCATTGTGAAACGCGAATATCTGTTGAAACTTTGTCAGGCATTGTTGATCGCCACAATTTCGACGACAGTTTGGTGCCAGGCAAATCGCCCCGCAGATCTGAAGGCGGTTGAGGCCGCATACGCCGACCTGGCTGACGCATATTATGTGACCGAGACAATCGACTCCGGCTTGTTCACAACCTACCAGGGCAAAGACCGCGCCGCGTGGAGTCAGATGTACCAGCAGAAACGCAAGGAAGTGCTTGCCGGTTTGACCACACTTTCCTCCGCAAACCTCTCGAGCTCCGACGCTCGAGTAGTGTCCGCCATTCGTAGGGAACTGGATTCCTACATGCTCGAGAGCGGCGGCTCGCTCTCGCCACAAGGCCGCTGCCAGGACGCGCAACAAAAGGAGATTGAACCGTCAAAGCTTCGCGATGCGCTCTATTCGTGCTTCGACGAAATTGGCAACAACCTGCAGTTCGAGGGAAAGCGGCTCACGCGCGTCGGCGCGCTCGGCCTTCTTTCGACCCTGGACGACCAACAGCGCCGAAAAGCCCTTTTCCTTTCCTTTAAGCCGCTCTGGAGCGCAATCAATGCACAGGATGAATCCCAAAGTCCTTATCGGCGCGTACTGAGAAATGCAGCGGTCAAGGCCGCGAAAGAAGGCTACAGCTTTGACGCTGCTGCCTGCACGCTTGGCATCAAGCCACCCGAAGTCGAGCGATGGCTGGAGAAGATTCTGGATGCCTGGCGACGAGTTTCCGGCGATCGGATGATTGAGCCCTGGGATTATCACTACTTGAACGGACAAGCCGATCGACTGCTGAGTAGCGCGATTCCGCGCGACTCCATTCTTCCCATTTCATATCGCTATTATCGCGACCTTGGCGTTGACCTGAAAGAACTCGGAGTGCTCTACGATCTCGATCCGCGCCCGGGAAAGGCTCCGTTGGCTTACATGAACTTTGTGACCTTGGGCAGACAAACGGACAGTGCCTGGCGCCCGACAGTTGTACGGATTTCTGCGAATTACTCAGGCGGAGGCCTTTCCGAGCTCAATGAGTTCATACACGAGAATGGACACGCAGTTCATGGTCTAGCCTTACGCACCCGGCTGGCGTATATGGATTTGGGTGACACGCTTTTCGTGGAAGCTTTCGCCGATGTGACCTCATGGGACGTCTACGACTCAAAATGGCAGCAGAAGTATCTGGGGCATGCAGTGCAAGATTCGCTCTCGCTTCGCAGCCAGTATGCGGGCGTGATGCTCGACTGTGCGTGGGCGTTATTCGAAATCCGGTTGCTGCAGAAACCTGATGCCGATCCCAATGTGATGTGGACCGACATTACTTCTCGTTACCTGCACATCGTTCCTCACCCGGAATGGTCGTGGTGGGCGCTGCGCGTCCAGCTCGTCGATCCCGGATACATGGTCAACTACGGATTGGGATCTGTGTTAACAGCCGATATCCGTCAGCGCACTGTGCAGTCTATCGGTCCGTTCCACACCGGCAACTCCCGCTGGTATCCGTGGCTCTCAGCGAATCTGCTTCGGTTTGGCAACGAGAAGGACACCGTTGATCTATTGCAAAGCTTTCTGGGCCGTCCGGTTTCGCCTCAGGCACTGCTGGATGATATTTCACGCACAAAGCCATGAGGATGCCTCGCCCGGAATAGACGGACCTAGAGTGGAATGGTAGGCCCGAATGGACTCGAACCATCGACCTCTTCCGTGTCAAGGAAGCGCTCTAACCAACTGAGCTACGGGCCTGCAAGAAAGGATTGAAGAGCAGTTCGACCTCTATTCTACGGAGATTTTCCCGGCTTGCAAAGTTCAGCCAACAGTCGAATGTTGCCAACCTCGCCGTGTCCGGTGAAAATCAATTCGTGGGCACCTCGCTTCCGGCAAATTCGTCACAAACCCGGGCGCTCAAGCTGTCACAGATTCTCAGCGCGCCAAATCAGCTGACGCTGGCTCGCCTGGCGTTTCTGCCGTTCGTGATCATCAAAATCGTAGACGGGCACTACGGCACAGCTTTGATTCTTTTTGCCCTCGCAGGCCTGAGCGATGGCCTTGATGGCCTGCTCGCCAGGCGTTTACACCAGCAGACCCTGCTCGGCCAGTACCTTGACCCGATCGCAGACAAGCTGCTGTTGAGTACCACGTTCCTGGTGCTCTCCATCGTGCGCGCCCATGGCCAGCCGCTGATCCCGTGGAAGTACACGGTGCTGGTTTTCAGCCGGGACATCTGCATCCTGCTCGTCAGTGGAGTGCTCTATACGATCGCGGGCCTGCGCGATTTTCGCCCCAGCATTTTCGGCAAGGCGAACACTTTTGCGCAGCTGGCCGCAGTCGTGTTCGTGATGCTTATCCAAATCCATTACGTGAAATGGGTGTGGGTTTTAGAGAAGACGTTCCTGCGCGCGGTGTTTGCCTTCACCATCATTTCGGGATTGCATTATGTGTATCTTGTAGGACGGCGTTTACATGCGATGAACGCAACTGCTGATTCGTGACCTGAGCTTGTCGTAATTCAGAATCCTAGGTACTCGCTCCGAGTTGGGTTAAGAATTTTCCATGACCACGCGCCTACTAACAATCTTCGTTCTGTTTTGCTCATCCATGGCCGCGCAGACTGAGCAGGCCATCGTTGTTCGTCCAACCGAAATCGACGACATCCTCGTGAATCCGGGGATGGGAATTGAGACATTTAACCGCTTTTCCGGGCAGCCGCTGAATGAAGGAGTTGAGTGGTCCGAGGTTGGACCGGAGGCGCCGATTACCGACGCGCAGGCAGGCTCTGTCGATTTTCCCGGATCGAGCGTCGCCTACCTGCGCTGGTTCTGGTCCCAGTTCGAACCGCAGCCCGGCAAGTATCGCTGGGAGATCATGGACGCAGCGCTGGCCGAAGCTCATCGTCATCACCAGAGGCTTGCAATTCGCTTGATGCCTTATGACGACAAGCATCCGCTACCCGACTGGTACATCCATTCGAACGCGCTGCGCGCGAATAAGCCAGGGGATAAAGACGGGGAAATATGGTCTCCCGATTCAGCCGACCCCCTCTATGTGAAATCGTGGAGCGCGATCATCAGCGAAATGGGCAGGCGGTACGATGGCCATCCCGATCTGAACCACGTGGACATTTCGACGGTCGGATATTGGGGCGAAGGCTGGGGACCTTACCTTCCGAACTGGCCGGTGCAGCAACAACTCATCGACGTTTACCTTCATGCCTTCACGCGCACGCCGCCGTTGATGAACTTCGATGAGTTGGAGGCGCTGGTTTACGGCACCAGACACGGCGCTGGCTGGCGCCTGGATTGTTGGGGCGATATGGGACGTCCGTCTAAGAATTTTGCCCATATGCTCGATCTTTATCCGCAGCAGATCGCGCGTGGAAAACTGCAGGACGTCTGGCGGACAGCGCCGGTAGCGCTTGAGAGCTGTGGGGTTCCGGGATCGTGGAAGCAGTGGGGATTCTCGTTGAAGCCAATCCTCGATCAGGCGCTGCGCTGGCATGCTTCCACCATCAACATCAAGTCGAGTCTCATTCCTGCCGAATGGAAAGCCGATTTCGATCAGTTTCAGAAACAGATTGGCTACCGGTTCGTCCTGAAAAAGCTGGAATATCCTGCTCGGGTTACACCCGGTTCCATGGCTCAGATCAATATGTGGTGGTTCAACGCGGGAGTTGCGCCGGTATATCGCGATTACGTGCTGGCGCTCGAAATCGGAGACGCGATTGTGCCGCTCGACGCGGACGTACGGCAATGGCTGCCCGGTGACTCTGTGTACGAGAACACTCTTCCGATTCCGTGGGACCTAAAGCCAGGAAAATATCGCCTACGCGTCGCTCTGCTTGATCCGCAGACGCGCACACCCGCAATCCGATTGGCCATCGCCGGACGTCAGAGCGATGGGTGGTATGACCTGGGGGACATTCTCGTATCCCCGCGATAGACCTGTATGGCCACCCGGCCTTGAGAAGTCGACTACCTCGACGGGAACGGAATCACGTTACTCCTCGAAGCATCCGCGCTGTGCAAGTTTTGCAGATCGCGTTCGTCTGCTTTTCGACCCTCGAGAATCACTTCCGCAGCCACAAACAGGAGTGCGCGAGGATCTACCGTGGGACGCTCTCCGCGAACAACCCGCTCAAGCTCAGCAAGAAAATTAGCTTCCGTGGCCTGCATGGATGAAATCTTAGAAGTGTCGGTTCCAGACCTCAAGATAACCGGAGAGTGTTACTGTCGGAGTTGGCTCATGCATATGTGTGAAAACCCCAATTCTCGGCGGTTTACGGCGTTTTTGGCTAGTGTGGGCCATGGACAACTGATTCACATCCAATTTTTAGCAGTCCGATAGCTGAAAGCTTTAGTCGTTGCGGGTCTCCAGTGCTCGCCCTCACCTTTTCTGCTCCCTAGGTTGACCCTCTTTCTTTCACACCCCTAGAATTGAGTTTCTTTTCTCAACTATGCCCCTTCGCCTGTACAACACTCTTTCCGGGAAGATTGAAGACTTTCAGCCGCTCAATGACAACGAGGTCCGCATGTACGCTTGCGGGCCGACGGTGTACGACTACGGGCACATCGGCAACTTTCGAACGTTCATTGCGGTCGATGTTCTGCGCCGCTATCTTCGGCAGAGCGGATACAAAGTGTGTCACGCGATGAATATCACCGACGTGGACGACAAGATCATTCGCAACTCGGCGCAGGCGGGGATTCCGGTGCAGCAGTACACCGCCAAATATGAAAAAGCGTTTCTCGAAGATGCTGCGGCGTTAAATATCGAGCAACCGCAACTGGTGCGCGCGACCGAGCACATCGAAGAGATGGCTGGGTTTATTTCGAAGCTCGTCGAGAAGGGGTTCGCGTACAAGGCCGAAGATGGTTCTTATTATTTCCGCATCGCGAAGTTCCCTGCTTACGGCAAGCTCTCAAAAAAAGATTTTGCCGGCATGGAAGACGGCGCGCGCGTTGACGTGGATGAATACGAAAAAGACAACGCCCGCGATTTCGCCCTCTGGAAAGCGCCGAAACAAGGCGAAGCGTTTTGGGAAAGCAAGATCGGGCCCGGCCGCCCGGGCTGGCACATCGAGTGCTCGGTGATGTCCATGCTCGAACTCGGCGAGAGCTTCGATCTACATGCCGGGGGCGAGGACCTGATCTTCCCGCATCACGAAAACGAGATCGCACAATCGGAATCGGCGACCGGCAAGCCTTTCGCGCATTTCTGGTTTCATGCGCGCTTCCTGCTCGTCGAAGGCGAGAAGATGTCCAAGAGTCTGGGGAACTTTTATACTTTGCGCGATCTCGTGCTTAGGGGACACAAGCCCTCATCGATCCGCTACCTGCTGGCCTCAGTTCCCTACCGAAATCAACTGAATTTCACCGACGACGGTCTTCGGCAGGCCGCGGTGTCTGTCGATCGCCTGCGCAACTTCCAAATGCGCCTTTCAACCGCAAGCGTTCCCGATGGCTCTACTCCGGAGATGACCAAGCTTGCCGCCGAAACCAGTCAAGGCATTCGCGCCGCGCTCGATGATGACTTGAACACAGCGCAAGCGCAGGCTGCGATTTTCGACATGGTGCGCAGCGCGAATGCGGCGATTGACTCCGGCGGACTGCGCAAAGGCGATGTTCAGGCTCTGCTCTCAGCGCTAAGCCAGTTCGACGCTATCTTCGCGGTGCTGAACGATGACGATGCCGCCAAAATGCAACAGATCGCCGATTGGGCCAAGTCTGAAGGTCGAGCAAACCAGATCTCACCCGGACTGAGGGACCTTCTGCGTTCAGGTGAACTGTCGGATGAACAAGTCGAGCAGAAGATCGAGCAGATGAAAGCCGCGCGCGCCGCACGCGACTTTAATGCTTCCGACGCGATTCGAGCCGAACTCACCGCCCAAGGCATTCTCATCGAACAGACCAAGGAAGGCGTGCGCTGGCGAAGGAAGTAGCTCCGTCACAACACTTCGCATTTTCTCTGTGGAAATCCGGCTTGCGATTTTGTCAAGAGGGTCGTGCTGGTGGATCTTCTCTATGTTGAACAAACGGCGAGAGAAATATTTTTTCAAAACATGTCACAATCAGCCCGGTGAAATTGCTATGCTGGAATTAGGTGGTGAATAGCGCGGACGCGATCTGCGCTATTTCCGTTTGATCCCTGTAGACAGAATCAACGCAGATTACGAGGCGCTTGTGGAACAGATCGCTCCTGCCCTTGAAAAACTCGTAGCTCGCAACGTGCGGCGCTCAACGAACAGCGCGGTGCTGGCGTGGCCTTTGGCCTGCGGCCCTGCGGTCGCGGAACGCACCCGGGCTGTGAGTTTTGCCTACGGCGTGTTGCGCATCGAGGTGCCGGACGCCGGCTGGCGGGCGGAGTTACAGAGCCTGGCACCGCGGTATTTAGCCGCCCTGAATCGCTACGCCGGAGAGAGCGTGCAGCGGATCGAGTTTGTAACGCGAAGCGAAGGCAGAAGCTAAACCGAAATCAGAAGTAAGAAGTCAGAATTCAGAAGTAAAACAACGCTTTTACTTCTGGATTCTCACGCCTGAATTCTTATGAAAGTTACCGACAAAGACGTCACCTACGTTGCCGACCTTGCCAATCTTGAATTGAGCGAGGACGAGCGCACACGCATGGTGCGCGACCTGAATTCAATTCTCGGCTATGTGGACTCGCTGGCCGAACTCGACACCAAAGACGTTCCGCCGATGGCGCAGGTTTCCGACCGATTTGGCATTGATGAATCGAAACAGGGTAGCGAGCGTTTCGCCTATGCCAGCCGCGACGACGTGCACGAAGGCTTGAGGAAGTCGCTGCCCCATGATGTCGCGTTGGCGAACGCGCCAGAGTCGAATGGAACGTTTTTCAAAGTTCCGAAAGTGATCGAAAGATAGTGGTTAGTGGCTAGTTGTTAGTAAACCAGCCTACTAGCACTAGCCACTAAATAACTATGAACTTATCCGGCCTCACAATCGATTCTGCGCGTTCTGCGATTGCAGAGCGGAAGACCACCGCCACCGCAATGGCAGAAGCTTACTACGCCAAGATCGAGTCAGACGACCCAAAGATCGGCGCGTACCTGATGCTTTCGAAGGAGCGGGCGCTCGCGAAAGCCGCGCAGATTGACGCGCTGACAGGAAGCGGTGATACTCTGCCGCCACTCGGCGGTGTTCCGGTCGGAATCAAAGACGTTCTGGTCACCAAAGACGTTCGCACCACGGCCGGCTCCAAAATCCTTGGCAACTATGTTCCGCCGTATGACTGCACAGCGGTTGCACGGCTCGAGGCAGCAGGCGCGGTCGTACTTGGGAAGTTGAACTGCGACGAGTTCGCTATGGGATCTTCGAATGAGAACTCCGCATTCAAGCCGGTGCACAATCCGCGAGATCTCAGCCGAGTGCCTGGCGGTTCTTCCGGCGGATCGGCGGCGGCTGTTGCGGCTGACATGGCGGTGGCAACTCTCGGGACTGACACCGGCGGATCGATTCGCCAGCCGGCATCGTTCTGCGGCGTGGTTGGCCTGAAGCCGACGTATGGGCGCGTGTCGCGGTACGGACTCATCGCATTCGCTTCGTCGCTCGATCACATCGGTCCTTTGACCAAGACCGTAAAAGATGCAGCCACCGTTCTGCGCACGATTGCCGGCCGCGATCTCATGGATTCAACTTCGGCTGAATTGCCGGTGCCGGATTACGTCGCCGAACTGGACAAGCCGGTCAAAGGACTCAAAGTTGGTGTAGCGAAAGAATACTTTGGCGAGGGACTCGAGCCAGAAACTCGCAAAACCGTCCAAGCCGCGATTCAGAAGCTTGCGAGCCTGGGTTGCGAGATCGTTGAGGTCTCGCTTCCGCACACGAAATACGCGATTCCTGCTTATTACCTGGTCGCAACCGCCGAGGCTTCATCGAACCTCGCTCGTTTTGACGGGGTACGCTACGCGTTCCGGGCCAAGGGCGTTCGCTCGCTTTCGGATATGTATCGCCGCACCCGCGATCAGGGTTTCGGCGCCGAGGTCAAACGCCGGATCATGCTGGGCACCTATGCTCTCAGCGCTGGATACTACGATGCCTATTACCTGAAAGCTCAGCGCGTGCGCACGTTGCTCACACGCGATTTCGAAGATGCATTCAAGAAGGTGGATGTGATTGTTGGTCCGACTTCGCCGACGCCAGCATTCAAGCTCGGCGAAAAAGTAGATGATCCGCTGGCGATGTATCTGGCAGATATTTATACGGTCACCGCAAATCTCGCCGGAATCCCGGGAATCTCGATTCCCGCCGGGCATTCGAAAGAGAATCTGCCGATCGGCATGCAGATCTTCGGCAAACACTTTGCCGAAAGCACGATCCTGCGCGTTGCGCACGCGTACGAGAAAGCCGCCTAGTTCAACTACAAAATTTGAAGTAGAGGGGTAGCTCCGCTACGTCTCAGACGTTGCAAGCGACGTCTCTACGCACCTGTCCGTTCCGAATCCCGAACAAACTACAAGGAGCAACTATGAACATCCGTTCAAAGCTGAATTCCCTGCTCGCCCTGGTGCTGGCGCTGCTAACCGTCACCATCGGCTGCACGTGCCACGCTGGTCAGCACTCTTGCCTCCGGCAAACAAGCCAGCGCTGCCGACGTTGCCGCAATTCAAAACATTTCAGCCCAAGCCAGCCGCGACCTGAATCTGCTGCAATCGCTTTACAGCGAGTACAAGGCCAATCCGAATAACAGCGCGCTGCAGAAAATCCAGAATGTAATTTCGGATGTGAACCAGAATCTGCCGGCGCTTCTGCAAGCCGCCCACATCTCGAACCCAACACTTTCCGCGCGAGTGACTGCGGCCGTGAACCTGATCGTCTCGACGGTGAACAGCGTCGCATCTCTGATCCCCAAAGCTCGGCTACGACTTCGCGCAAATTGCATACGCAGCCGCCGCTGCACGCGGCAGACCTCAAGAAGCAATGGAACCTGCAGGTCGGCTCGCCGACGGGAAATGCCGTAATGGACGAGGCGTTCACCCAGACTGTGATTCGTTAAGCCCTCATCCCAAACACACGCTATCGCCTAAAGCCTAACGACTGAAGCCTGGAGCCTATTCCATGCCAATCCCGGTCATTGCCATTACCAACGCCTCCACCTGCCTGACCGATGCGCAGGTGGAGGCCGTGATTCCTGCACTGCAAAAACAGGTAAGCGACGATTTCAAAGCCTACTGGGAGCTTGATTGCACGCCAAAGTTCCTGTCCGGCACCGAGCCACTCACGCCTGGCTGGTGGCAGATCGTGAATGTTGACAATCCCGATCAAGCCGGCGCGCTCGGTTATCACGAGATGTCGAGCACGGCACTCCGCTCGGAAAAGTTTTCGCCAAGCTCGACATGGAAAGTGGATCATCCTGGACAGCAACCTTGAGCCACGAGCTTCTCGAAATGCTCGCCGACCCCTGGATCAATTGGTGCGCCTTCGGAGACGACAGCAAAATTTATGCACTCGAAATCTGCGACGCTGTCGAAGATGACAAGCTCGGCTACGAGATTGACGGGGTTCTCGTCTCAGACTTCATCACACCAGCCTGGTTCGAGCCGACTTGTGCTGACCGGATTGATTTCAACAAGCATTTGTCGAAACAGCTGGAACTGGCGCGTGGCGGTTATATTTCCTTCTTCGATCCATCGAGTGGATGGACACAAATCAACGCGAAAGGGGAAGGCGGCCCACGCATCCCGCCGGGCAGCCGCAGGCAAAGACGAAAGCTGATTCGACCGGCGTGGAGAAACAGTCTGCGCTAGAACGAGTCAGGACGCAACCGCATTCTGAGGAAATTTATCTCGAACAAATTTCATCGCGTCCGCCTTTGATTGCAGCGTTCCATCCAGCTGGCCATCCTCCACTGCCGCAAGAATTTCTTTGAACCTCGGGCCCGGAGCATATCCGGCGGCAATGAGGTCATCTCCGCTGACCAGCGGCTGTGGCCGAATTGAACTCGGCGGCAGTTCTGAACGCTTCTTGCGCGTGAACTCATAGAGCCGAAGGCTGCGATGGCTGGCCTGGCAGTCGAGCCGATGCAGTTCCAAATGTTCGTCGAACTGCGGGAGGCGAATGAACTTCTTGAAGGTTGAAGGGTTCATGCGCTCCACGTCACCGAAGCGCATGTGGTTTTCGACCAGCAACAGAATCTGTTTGGTCTCTTCGTTTGAAAACCGCAGGCGCTGGCAAATCGCTTCCGCCATCTTGGTCCCGACTTTTGCGTGTTCGTCGAAACGAATACGGTCAGGAGCGCGGCGGAACGTCGGCGGCTTGCCAACGTCATGCAGCAGCGCTCCCCACGCCAGCGTCACCGGGCACGGATGCGGCAGGTTTTCCAGCAGCATAAGTGTGTGAACGAACACGTCGCCCTCGGGATGAAATTCCGGCGGCTGCTCGACTCCCTTCATGGCAGAAATTTCCGGCAAGACTTCGTGAAGCAGGCCTGAATCGTCGAGTAGTTCGAACGCGTGGCGAGCATAACCCTCGGTCAGCATGCGGGAAAGTTCATCGCGCACACGTTCCCGTGAAACCTGTTCAATCTGTGCGGCGAGTTTCCGGATCGCTGAGAATGTTTCTGCATCGATCCTATATTCGAAGCGCGAGGCGAATCTCACCGCCCGCAGCATTCGCAACTTGTCTTCACTGAACCGCAGCTCTGGATTGCCGATCGCTCGAATCAGCCCGGCACTAAGATCGTTCTGCCCGCCGACATAATCCAGAACTGCATCATTCAGTGGATCGAGCAGCAGACCATTAATCGTGAAGTCGCGGCGCTGAACATCTCCCTTTGGGTCGCCGGTGAACCTGACTTCGTCGGGATGACGGCCATCGCTGTAGCCGACATCGCAGCGGAAGGTCGCGACTTCGATGCAGAGCTTGTGCTGATGCCCTATGGCCTGATCTTCGGCTTCAGCGTCGGGCCTGGGTACCTGCTCACTTTCTGGGAGCGGCACAAGAACAACTCCGAACTGCGCGCCGACCGCGTACGTTTCCGGAAAGATGCGCATGACCTGGTCGGGCGTGGCGTCGGTTGCAACGTCGTAGTCCGCAGGCTCGCGCTTCAAGAGCAGATCGCGGACGCATCCGCCCACGAAATAGGCCTGATGGCCTTTTTCGCGGAGAGTACGCACAGCCGAAATGGCGAACGCCTTGGACATGGCTCGTGTTGGCGGCCCGTTTTCTATGATACAGAGGCGAGATTTCCGGATTGCGTTCCAGTTTTTAGTGATTGGCAGCGGCGAGAGCAGACTGCAAATCCATCATCATCTTGCGGGAGACTTCCTGAGATTCCGGCGCGTGAAGCACATCTTCGAGTTCGTGCGAATCGGCTTTGTAATCGTAGAGTTGATTTCCCAAGCGTTCGTGTGTGATCAGCTGCCAGCGTTCGGTTGTGAGGGATTTCATTGCGCCCTGCATGGAGGTTGGCACGTACTTCTCGGAGACCAGATCTTCTGCTGCGGTCGGATAAATCTGCGCAACTTCCGAGATCGCGCTGGCATTCTCGTTGACTGCGGGATGCTGCCAGAGTGCGTCGAGTGCCGGACGTTTAAAGTCCGCAATTGGATCGAGTTTCAGAACGTTGAGGACTGTCGCTGGAATGGAAGCATTGGTGACGACGTTCGGAACTCGAACTCCCGCAGGGACCCGTCCCGGAAACCAGAACACGAGCGGCACGTAAATCTGCTCGCGATACAGCGCCTCACCGTGATACGCAATGTGGTGCTCGCCGAGTGATTCGCCGTGGTCGGAGGTGACGACGACAAGCGTGTTTTTCAGCAGGCCTCTGCTATTAAGAGCTTGGAGCAGTTCGTCGAGCGCGGCGTCGTCGTACTTGATGCCATTGTCGTAGCTGTTTATAAGCTCCTCATCAAAGCGTGTGGCGTCGTCGGTCGTCGGTCGTTGGCCGTCGGCCACAGACTGATTTTGCGTCCAAGGCCCTCGATATCCAACCGGTCCGCCGTAGCGATGATGCACGTCAAAGTAATTCAGCATGGCGAAAAATGGCCGGTCATGCTGAGCGTGGTCGATCCAATGCAACACCTCTCGATTCAACTCAGGCGCGCGCTTGCGAACGCCTTGCGTGCCGCCTGGTGCAGCGCCTTCGTCGTCTTTATCGAGCAACGACTCCCAGCCGAGCCAGCGGACGAACCGCCGCACGGCACTGTGATCGGTCCGCGTCAGATAAACGCGCGCAAACTCGCGGCCATACAGCGTGCGCACAAAGCAATCCGCAACCGAATCGTAATAGTCGTCAAAATGGCTGAAGCCGTTCGAAAAGCCGAGATTCGCGGAGAAGTAAGTACGATTGGCCGAAAAGGCGCCGGTTCGGTATCCATGCTGCTCGAGCACTTCGGCAAGACTCGGCGAGCCATTCAGCGCAGGCGCGCGTAGTCCTGTGACCGACATCGGCGGCACATCACCGATTCCGTGTTCGAACTGGTACTTTCCGGTCAGAAGCGAGACGTGTGACGGCAAGCTCCACGGAGCCGGTGCGATCGCGTTCTCAAAGAGTGCGCCTTCGCGCGCGAGGCGGTCAATCGTAGGGCTGGTTTCGCGAGGATAACCGTAGGCGGAAACGTGGTCTGCGCGCAGGGTGTCCAAGACGATGAAAAGGACGTTGGGCTGATTCGATGGCGAGGATGGCAGCGCGGCAAGATGTCGGTTCTCCAGCCAAGAACTTCTGAGATGAATTGCAGCAAAGGCAATCATCCAAAAGCCAACCAGCGTGGGAGCAGTTCGTCTGCAGAAGCGGAAAGTCCTGGCTTCGTTCCGCGCCGCCCAGCGCGTGAAAACCGATGCGATGCCGAACACCAATAGCGCACAGCTCCAGTGCCTCAGCCGCCCGATACAAGTCAGCCAGTCATACGCGGCGAGAAAAGATAAGACGAAGATTGTCGTGGCGAAAGGCGGGATTCTGGAGAAGACCTTCGCCGCCACCGAAACCAGGCAGACAGTGGATGCAAACAGGGCAAGATCAACCAGCGGCGAAATCCAGATGATGGGCGCGGAAACGTGCAGCATTGCCCCCCAGTTCCGCCAGTTCAGGCGCTGGAAAAAAATGAGCAAACAGCCTTCGACTAGTCCGGTGAAAATAGCGAAAGAGACGGCAGATGCCAGCAAGGAAAGGAATGGAAGGGGCTTCTCGACAGGTTTGCGTGTAGGGTTTTCGATAAAGCTATTGTACGGTGACGCTCGCCGAGCCTGAGGCGCAGGTACTACCGGATGACGTCGACGCGCTAACGGTAACTGTTCCCGTAGTCGAGAGCGTAGCCAAGCCGCCTGTGCTGGAAGCAAAACTTAAAATCGAAGTGTTGCTAGAGGTCCAAGTAGCATTGGCTGCCTGATCCACCTGGTTGCTGTCGATGGCCTGAAATTGCACAGTCCCATTTGAGAGAAGAGCTGAAGTCGGACTGATCGTTAGGGTCTGCGTTCCAGTGCCAGTACTGGTGCTTCCTGTGATTGAGCCACTGATCCCGGCCACCGATGCCGATACTGTCACGCTCGATGCGGTTCCTTTGGCGGTAACGACACCAGTCGTGCTTACGCTGGCACAGGCGCTCGAGCTCTGCCAGGACGCTGAGTTGGTTACGTCCTTGTTGCCCGAGTTAAAGGCGGCAACAGCTTTAAGGGTCGCCGTGGGCGCTGCTGAAAAGCTCGTGCCGCCGGTGCTGGTGGTGACGGTAACTGAGTTCGGCTGGTTGATAAAAAATCCACGGCAACCGGCGCCTACTGCCGTCAAGACAAAACCCGCAAGGGCCGCAACGGCCAGTTTTCGCCCGTACGTGCGAGGAAATTGCGCTGGATCACTCATCATAGATATCCGTCCGACTTCAATTCGCAAGCCTGCTACGAAGCAGCCAAGAAAAATTCTAGCAGAGTAGAGCCGCTGCTCAGCCGGCCACTGTACCAACGTGTACACAGGGGCGCTTGCTTAGAGAACGCCTCATCCGAGGGGACTTGCACGACAATTCTGGGGAATTGGTCTAGGCGTGAAGCCGCGGTGATAACGGATAAGAGCAACGCTTTCAGCGCCGCGTTAGAACACAAAACGGCGGCGCTACGTTGCCCTGAAAGGGCCGCTCATGCACAAAGGCCCAGAAAGGCGTTTGTGCCCCAAAATTCGTCTATCTGACGAGAACCTAGTTCGGAGGGGAACTGATGAACCGAAGACGCTAATTAGCCCGCTTTGCCTTGGCGATCTTCGCGTCGATTGGCTTGCGGCCGGCAAAGCCTTCGCTGACGCCGTGCCAGTGTGCAATCGCGTTTTCGCCCAGTTTCCAGCAAAGCAGAATGATCTCACCATCCGCTTCGCAGGGAAAATCGAGCAGGCCGATGTCGAGGTCTTTCACTTGAACCCCCATGGCATCGATTTCCCCCATCGCGTCTTTCACGCGCTGGATGGCTTTTTCGCGCTCGGCCTTGCGGCGGGCAAGATGCACCACGTTCAGAGTCATGCCGCCGTTGAGGAACACACGTTGCATGATTGCCTGGAGTTCGCCATCCACGGACTCGATCAGCTTTTTGCCTTCGATGGATGTGCGGAGCAGCCCTTCGAGAATGGGCAGGAGGTCTTGGGCTTCGTCGAGAGTGAATGTGCGAGACATGGGATAAGGCTATTTTACTCTGATGCGCCCAAAAACGTCGTTGGCCCGTGGTCGCTGGCCAAAACCTCGTTGTGCGTCAGTGGTCTCACGGGCGAGGGCGCCCGCGCCACACTACTGAATCTCAAGCATCCGATCCAGCGCCACCTTCGCCCAATGCTTCACGTCGTCGCAGACTTTGATCTGATTCACGATCTCGCCTTCGACCAGATTTTCGAGGACCCAGCACAAATGCTGCGGCGATATGCGGAACATGGTGGTGCAGAGGCAGCCAGAATCGTCGAGCGTGATGACCTTCTTCCCTTCCGCCGCGAACTCTTTGCCCATGCGGTTCACAAGGTGAATTTCTGTGCCAACGGCAAATGAAGTTCCGGCCGGCGCCTCGCGGATCATCTTCAGCAGACCTTCGGTTGAGCCGATGCCGTCGGCTTTCTGGCAAACTTCCCAGCGGCACTCCGGATGCACGATCACGCGGATGCCAGGATATTTGGCGCGGACGTTGTCCACGTGCTCAGGCAGAAAGCGTTGATGCACCGAGCAGTGTCCTTTCCACAGAATCACGCGCGCTTTACGTAGCCGCTCGCAATCCACCCCGCCGTTCAGCATGTACGGGTCCCAAACGACCATTTCGTTGAGAGGAATTCCGAGTTTGTAACCGGTGTTGCGGCCGAGGTGCTGGTCGGGAAGGAAAAGAAGCTTCTGAGTTTTTGAGAATGCCCACTTGAAAGCCCCGGCTGCGTTCGACGAAGTGCAAACCACGCCGCCGCGCTCGCCGCAAAAAGCTTTGATCGCGGCGGTTGAATTCATGTATGTGACCGGTGTGACGCCATCTCCTTCATCATTCGTGACTCCCGCGCGGGCCAGGTTCTCCCAGCAGTCTTCTACTTGCGTGATTTCCGCCATGTCGGCCATCGAACAGCCAGCGTTGAGATCGGGGAGAATTGTCACTTGGCCGGGGCGCGCGAGAATGTCGGCGCTCTCGGCCATGAAGTGCACACCGCAAAACACTATGTATTTGCCACCGGCCGCGGCGGCCTGCTGCGAGAGCTTGTAAGAATCGCCGCGGAAATCGGCAAAGCGGATAACTTCGTCGCGCTGATAGTGGTGCCCAAGGATTACGACGTCTCGTCCGAGTGTCCGCCTCGCCGCAGTGATCCGGTCGTCCATGGTGTGGTCGGGGAGAACGAGATAATTTTCCAGACTGCAAACTTGCGCTGTCGCCATAGGTCACGCTTTCAGCCTTGGAATTGCTCGTGTTGATCGGACATCCGCCCGGTCTAGAAAGCTCTTTCCAAAACGGGGATGTTGAAAGCTACTCAGCGGCTCCAGCGGACTCACTGCGCATTGACGCCCAGCCCGCGGGGATGTTGAAGCCACTTCCTGCTACTAAATTGGATGCCGGTTTCTGCCGAAAGAGTCCAGATTTTCGGCTTCAGAACCACCCTGAAATCATCACTATTCTGCACTGTTCCCGCGGCATCTGCAACTCGGGTTTCGTCCCGCCCCAAAAGTTCGATGTAGAGACCTTGCTTGCAACGTCTCCTGCCGGAAGTCATCCGTGACGTGGCACCTGCAAAAGACGTAGCCAGCTACGTCTCTACACTCGCTACTGGGTTCTGCCATGTGAAGGGTCGACGCTCGTCGCTGTGTTCACATCTACATGCAGACGGTTCGCCGGTTTCACTGCCGGCGGATAGCAGTTTCCATCTGGATTGTAGTTTCGGCACTGTGCGGCAAAATCCTTCCGTCGAGGCGACTGCGCGAACTGCCAGATGTCAGCAAAACCAACCCCGCTTTGCGATGGGGGCGGCGCTGAAAACCCGCAACCCGCCGAAGGCGGGCATACATCGTTCGTCACCCAATAGGTGACATCTCGTTTCTGCGCATTCTCCCGAATGTCTTCGGCGGTTACGATGCTCTCTTTTCCATCTTTGGCCGGAATACCTGAGCAATACACTCCCGCGCGAAACCCGGCCGCGGTCACCGCATCCACCCAGGCATAGATGTATGCCTTCTGTTCCGCCAGCATGCGTCCGCCTTCTTCGATGTCGAGAAAAATGAGTGTGCGCGGAGGAAAGCCCTCGCGGCGCGCAGAAACCGCTGCTGCCTTACCGTCAGATTTGCCGAGCTCGGTTGCGCCATGCTTGAGCGCTCTGTAGAGCCTGCCATTGAACAAGACAGCAAACCCGAATCCCGCCGATTGCAGCACCTGCCGCTTGCCTGCCCAGCTATTGGTATCTTCACCGGGCGGATTGTTCAGCCAATATCCTGTGTAAGAAAAAATCTGCCGAAGGACCGGCAAATTTTCATCTTTCGGATACTGATTGCGATCAAATCCGAGATAGGCTTGCGCGGAGCAATAAACCGGGGCCGCTAACGAAACAAGAAACAGGCCAAAAGGAAAATGACGCATCGTTCAATTCTACTTAGCCGAGGTGGAATGCCTCACGGCTCTCGAGCGTTTTCGTGAGTTGGCGTCAGGCCGAATCCGTAGCGAAGGACGACGTAAGCTACAGGGCCCGCAGCAAGAAGCAGTGGCGAATAATGAAAAACGAGAGGTTCGCTGTAATACATTTTGATCGCGCACAGGATTGCCGGGAAGATGATCGCCAGCGCCAGGCCAAGTCTGCCACCCGGAATGCGAAAGGATCGCTCGGCAGCCGGCATTTTACGGCGCAGCCCCCACGCCGCAAGCAGAGTCAGCATCGAGGTGGCGATGCGCGTCCAGATATAGATTGCAACTAGATCGACCACCTTGGTACCCGCCAGCAGACAATAGACCACGGTGGAAACGAGGATCGCCCGTGCCGGCGTTCCGTAGCGTGGATGAATTTTTCCCAGCCAGCCTGGTAGGTACCCGTCCTCCGCCATCGTCGCCGGAATGCGCGTGGTGTAGAGGATCGTCCCGTTCGAAAGGGCTGCGGTGCCGATGATCGACGCAATCAACATCGCCACTCCCAAGGGATGTCCACCGATCAACCGCGATGCTGTAACGATGTATCCGGTCTGCCATTGCTGCCAGTTTCCCAATACTGCCAGAGCCAGGCTGGCGGGCAGAATGTAGGTCAACACATTCATGGGCGTGTTCCAGGCGAGCACGCGCAAAAATGTTTTCTGTCCGCCCCTGATTTCGCCCGCAACGCTCGAAAGCTGCTCATAGCCAGCATAGTTCCACATGGCGAGCGCCAGTCCTTTGCCGAACACCGCGCCGAAAGGCTTGTCCGGCGGCACAAGAGGAACGAGCGGATTGTAGTGCCAGTGAAATAGAGCAACTGCGCATAACCAGGCTACGGGGATGAATACAGCGACCTGCAGTGCGATTGCCACCCATCCTGCTACCTGAATGCCCCGGACGTTCAGGTAAGCAAACAGGCAGAGCGTCAGCGCCGCACCCGCCCATTCCCAATATCCGGTCAGTCCTGGAATGTATTCGTGAAGGTAATCCATCAGCAGAACTCCGTACACGGAGTTCAGAAGAAAGGTTCCGGTCCAGTTCCACCATCCGCACTGGAAACCCCAGAAATCGCCAAACGCGGCCCGGACCCATCGATAGAAGCCGCCTTCGACGGGAAGAATGCTATTCATCTCGGCAGCAGCAAGCGAGATGGGAATGCACCAGAAGAAAGGAACCAGAACGAAGAACAACACCGACATGCCGGGCCCAGAACTGGAGAAAATCTCCTCGTAACCGAACGGCCCACCCGCGGTGTAGCCATAGAAGAGTGCCAGCAGCGGCCAAAAGCCGATCTGGCGCATTGCCGGTTTCGCGTTGACAGCCTCTGATTCCTGGGTTCGCAACAAAACGTTGCCTGACGTGCGCGCTATGGTATTCGACGCGGTGCCGAATTTCAAATGCGATCGGCTGGTGTGGTAGGAGGACTATCCCCCGATGTGGACCATGGTCCTGGAAGCGGGCACGAAATCCGGCTCTCCAATGTGGTGCCGCGCTTCTTTCCTTTGAACAACCGATCGGATGAATTCGGCAAGTTCAGCATCAGAAGCCCCGCGTCGCATCAGTTCGTGCAGATCGTGGTCCCATACGGAAAAAAGACAGGTTCGAATCTTGCCGTCTGAAGTAATGCGAATTCTGCTGCAGTGCCCGCAGAACGGGTGCGAGACCGGCGCGATGATGCCGATTTCGCCGATGCCGTCGTCGAAGCGATAGCGGCGGGCAGTTTCGCTCCGCGCGTGCGATATTTCCACCAGCGGGCGGTATTCGGCCATGCGCCGGAGAATTTCATCGAGAGTGACTACGGTTTCGGGCGCCCACACGCGGTCTTCTTCAAGCGGCATGAATTCAATGAAGCGCACAATCACGCCTTCTTCGCGCGCGAACATACCAAACGGGATGATTTGGTCTTCGTTGAAGCCGCGCATCAGAACGCAGTTGACCTTCACCGGCCCAAGTTCGGCATCGCGGGCGGAACGAACCCCGGTGAGCACGCGATCGAATCCTCCAGGCACGCGTGTGATGCGTGTGAATCGGTCGGGATCGACGGCGTCCATGCTGACGGTGACGCGATTCAGGCCGGCTTCTTTGAGCTGCTGTGCCAGGTCGGCGAGCAGATGGCCGTTGGTGGTGATGGCGAGGTCGAGATCAGCATTGAACTCGCGGAGATTGCGAACAAAATCCACGACACCCTTGCGCAGCAAAGGCTCACCGCCGGTAATGCGAATCTTGGTGATTCCCAGCGAGACGAGAACACGCGAAATGCGTAAATAGTCTGCGAATGGCAAATCACCGTAGAGTGCGCCTTCGTTCCCGGTCCGGCAATAGACACACTTGTAGTTGCAGCGGTCGGTGATGGAAATCCGCAGGTCAGTGATGGCGCGGCCGAATTTGTCGGTAAGAAGCATTCAGCGTTCAGCAGTCAGCCAATCAGGATTCGACGCGCTACTCGTTTTGGCTGAATGCTGAGTGCTGATTGCTGAGTGCTCTTGGAGAGAAAACCGCAGGCAGGGACAATCCCAGGCAGCCGTTTCCTTTCCAAGCACGGGAGGCGCAGGCATTTCCACCTGAACCCTCGGAGGGCTCCTTTGCGTTCTTTGCGAAATCTTCGCGCCTTTGCGGTTAGAAGCTCTTAACTGCAAAGATCGCAAAGAACAGCCGCAAAGTTCGCAGAGAAAACCGCTCCTCGCCGCCGCAACCAGGGTATTCCTGAAGGCTGGGGCGGTCGGAAACTCAGCTTAATTATAGATGCTTGGAGTTTCGGGCGCTGTTAATCCGAATTGAGTGCCTTTTGGATGGCTTGCTCCGCCAACGGCGCCATGATCGCATATCCAGCCTTATTCGGATGCAAGCCATCGTCAGCAAGGTCTCGCCTGAGCAGCCCTTTGTCGTCGACGACGGCGCTGATGTAGTCGAGGTAAACGGCTCCGTTGCCGGCGCAATAGCCCTTGAGCCATTCATTCAGAGCGAGAATTCGGGCCATCGGCCGCTGTGCATAGAAGTCCTGCGATTTGGGCGTGTAGTTATGAACAGGCAGGATTGAGGAAAACACGACACGGATTCCGTGGGCGTGCGCAATGTCGGCCAGCGAAGCAAAATTGGCCTCTATATTCGCGTTTGATATTGGCCCGCTGTTCCCCGCGATGTCGTTGGTCCCGGCCAGGATCATGACCACCTTGGGTTGCAGGTTGACCACGTCCTGCTGAAAACGCACCAGCATCTGCGAAGTGGTCTGGCCGCCGATTCCACGGTTGACGTACGGTTTGCCCGCAAACGACTCCGCGATCGGCCAACCGTCGGTGATTGAGTCCCCGAAGAACACCACGCGATTATCACCTGCCGCGGGCGGTTTCATTGCCGCGTTGGCATCGCGATAGCGCGCAAGTTGACCGTAGTCGTCGGTATAAACCGCGATGCGCGATGCGCGATATTGGTCCAGTCCCGCAAAGCCGGTAGGCGGTACGGTGACTTGCTGGGGAGCGGGTTGCGCAACCGCAGAAATCGCAGTCAAGAGCAAGAGCAGAATGTTTAGCAGACTTCCGGGTTTCATCGTCATAGCGAAACATTTTGCCATACGCAACGCCCTCGTGTAGAGACGCTGCTTGCAACGTCTTGCTCGCAGCGGCGCCGACCGTGCCACTGCCGAGACGTAGCAAGCTACCTCTCTACATCGTTTATGTCCGCGTTCATTCGCGAAATCCGCGGCAAAGAAGCTCTGCTGGGCCAACGACCAAGGACCAACGGCCAGCGACGAAGTTTCACATTCCGTCGTAATTCGGCCCGCCGCCGCCCTCCGGCGGGACCCAGGTGATGATCTGATAGGGGTCCTGAATGTCGCAGGTTTTGCAGTGGACGCAGTTCGAAGGATTCAGGCTGATTCGCTTGCCGTGGGGAGCGCTGGCATCGTCGATCATCTCGTAAACGTTCGCGGGACAAAAATGCTGGCAAGGGCTGCCGTATTCGCGAATACAACGAGACTCGCAGATGTTGGTGTCGTGAATGATCAAATGCGCAGGCTGATCTTCTTCGTGCTTCGTGCCTGAGTGATAAAGATCGGTGAGCTTGTCGAAGGTTAACTTGCCGTCTCCCTTGGCTGGACCAATCAGATTCTTTTCTGGACCGCCATCGGCAGGAAGCTGATCCAGCTTGTCCATCCGTGTATAGCCTGCGGCCCCAGCATACCGGTTGCGGACGCCGCGTCCGCCGGTGAACTGCTGAATGCCCGCGTGGACCATGCCTCGCCAAAAGCCGTGCTCAAAGCCTTGATGGAAGTTGCGGACTTTCCAGAGTTCTTCTTTGATCCAGCTTTTTTCAACTTTCTGCTGGAACGTGCTGAGCGAGGTGGCGGAGAAATCATCCTTCTTGAGCGCCTCGAATGCAGTTTCCGCTGCCAGCATTCCGCTCTTGATTCCCAGATGAATTCCCTTCAGCCGCTGCGAGTTCAGAAAACCAGCGGAGTCGCCGAGAATCATCCAGCCGCCGCCCGCAACAGGTGGAATGGCCCACCAGCCGCCGTAAGGCATGGACTTCGCGCCATAACGCACCATCTTGCCGCCCTCGAGCAAGCGGGCGACAAAGGGGTGCCGCTTGAGCTGCTGCAGAACGCGCTGCGGATCGAGTCTTGGGTCGGGATAGTCGAGCCCGGTTACGAACCCCAGAGAAACAACGTTGTCCTTGCTGCCGTAAATCCACGCGCCGCCGTATTCGCGCGTGGTCAACGGCCATCCCATGGTATAGATGACCTCACCGGGAGCGATTCTGCCGGAAGGAACTTCCCAGAGTTCTTTGACACCTTGACCGTACGTCTGTGGATTGCGACCTTTCATCAGATCGAGCTTGTTGATGAGCTGCTTGGTCAGCGATCCGCGCGTGCCTTCGGCGAGGATTGTGATTTTGGCTTGGAGATCGTAACCGGGTTCAAAATTCGATTTCTGCTGGTTGTGCTTGTCGAGGCCTTTGTCATCGGTACGGACACCGCTGACTCGATCGCTGTCGAACAGCAACTCTGAACCGGCAAACCCGGTGAACACCGTCACTCCGGCTTCTTCCACTTTGCCGCCAAGCCACTTCACAAGGCGATTCAGCGAGATGACGTAGTTGCCATGATCGCGCAACGGCGGCGGCGTGATGGGCAACTTGAATTTGCTCTTTTCAGTAAGAAAGTAAACGCCTTCCTTTGAAACGGGTGCATCGAGCGGAGCTTCCTTTTCAAACCCCGGAACGAGTTCACGCATGGACCGGGGATCGAGCAACGCGCCCGAGAGACAGTGCTGCCCAATCTCGCGGGCCTTTTCGAGCACGTAAATATTTTCTTTGCTCAACTGCGATTCAGTATTCTTCGCTTTGTGTTCGTCAATCAGCTGAGAAAGCCGCAACGCGCACGCCATACCGGCCGGCCCGCCGCCGACGATCACGACGTCAGCCGGCATCTGCGGACGCTCTATGCCCTCGGGTTGTTTGCGGAAAACCAGCATAAGCGGATCAAGCCACGGATCTCATGGATTCACACGGATTCAAGAATCAACGTTTTTATCCGTGACAATCCGCGTGAATCCGTGGCCCGGTTTAAGCTCCTGTTTTCGCTTTCTTCACTTCTTCAATCAACGGCGGGACGATGTCGAACAAATTTCCCACTGCCGCAATGTCTGCAATCTCGAAAATCGGCGCCTCGTTGTCTTTGTTGATCGCCACCACTGAACGCGAGCCTTTCATGCCGACGATGTGTTGAATCGCTCCGCTGATTCCCAATGCCAAATACAGCTTTGGCGCGACCGTCTGACCCGACGACCCAATCTGGCGATCCATGGGCAGCCAGCCCGAGTCGCAAATCGGACGCGAGGCCGCGATTTCCCCGCCCAGCGCTTCTGCTAACTGTTTCGCTAGCTCGATGTTCTTCTGCTCTTTGATTCCACGGCCGACGGAGACGATGATCTCAGCCTGGGTGAGGTCCACAGCCTGCTTCGCCTCTTTGAATACTTCCTGCGGCTTGTTACGCACGACGCTGGCCGCAATTTCTACATTCACCGTTTCCACTGGCGCAGTGCCCGCCCCCGTTTCAACTTTGTCCCCGCGAAATGCGCCGTTCTGGAATGTCACAAACCAGGGCGCATCGCTGTTGAAGCTGACATCTGCGGCAAATTTTCCCTGAAACATCTGCCGAGTGAAAAGGAGTTTGTCGCCGTCTTTTCGGAAACCAGTGCAATCGCTGATCACGGTGCGCTGCATCGCGGTCGCGAGCTTGGGAATGAAATCCCGCACCTGATACGTATGCGGCATCAGCACGAGCTTTGGTTGTTTGGTTTCGAGAAATTGTTTCAGCGCGGCAGAAAACGCATCGGGAGTGTAAGCGCTCAGTGCCGGCGACTCGACGTCATAAACTTTGGCCACTTTTTTCGCGGCAAGTTCTGTTGCAATCGCTCTGACCCCACCGCCCGCGACCGCGGCTTCGAGGGTCCATCCGGTTTCAGCCGCGAGCGCCTGCCCTGCTACAAGCGTCTCCCAGGAAACCCGATTAAGTTTCGCTTCGCGCTGCTCGACGATGACCAGAATTGTCTCAGGCATGTGTTTCCGATCCGTTACTCAGTCAAGGGGCCGCGCTTCACTCGTCCGATGATCAGCAAAGTCAGGCCAACCAGAAATTGCACGGTGAACCAGGCCGGATAGACATACGAACCAGCTTTGATGCTGCTGTACACGAATGCCAAGAAGATCAGGCTCGTCCACAGCAGTAGTTTTCCGACAGCCATCAGGATCGTGCCCTGGGTTTCGTCTCCTCCCAGCTGCACTTCTTCCATGCGCATCATTTGCTTGCCTGACATGAATCCTCCGAAAGCTGTGAGCAGTGAGCACCGAGCTTCGAGCAGAAACCGATTGCTCAATGCTCACGGCTCGTCGCTCGTGGCTGATCACAACACCCTGACCTCGTTCTTCAATTTCTCCACCAACTTCTTCGCGATCTCGCCGGGCGGGCCTTCCAGATACTCCGTCTTCTTGGTCTTTTGCGGCACATACATCTTCTCGATGCGTTGTGCGTTCGGTCCAACCGCCGGCCCAAGCTCTGTCATGGTGACCTTTCGCAGAGGCTTGTTCTTCGCCTGCTTGATGCCGATCAGAGTCGCATAACGCAGCTTGTTGATCCCCGACTGAATCGTCAGCACGGCAGGCAGCGGCATCTCGACAAACTGAAAATAGCCGGATTCCAGTTCTCTCTTGACCTTGATACCGCTCTCACTTTTTTCGATCTGCATGATGATGGTCGCGTGCGGCCATCCCAACAGTTCGGCGAGAATAACTCCGGTTTGCGCGAAACCGTAATCGTCGGATTGAAGCCCGGTGAAGATCAGATCGAACTGCTCGTCTTTGATGGCTGCGGCAAAGGCGCGAGCGGTATTGAAGGCGTCCAGGCCGACAAAGCCAGGGTCTTCGAGATGAATGGCACGATCTGCGCCTTTGGCGAGAGCTTCGCGAAGCACCTGCTGCGCTCGAGCAGGGCCAGCAGTGATGGCGACGACCTCGCCACCGTGCTTCTCTTTTTGCCTCAGCGCCTCTTCGAGCGCATACGCATCCGGCTCGTTTACTTCATAAGACACGTCTTCCCGAATCCAAGTGCCGCTCTCGTTGAGCTTGAGCGGCGCGTCCTTCTGCGGAACTTGCTTGATGCAAACCAGAATCTTCAACCGGATTTCCTTTGGCCGAGGTGAACTGGCAAACGCAATAGTATAGACGAAGAGAATGAACTGACAGGTGTGACAGCGATCACAGTAGTTGAAAAAACTTCGATTGGCGGGAAAGGAATCAGCGTGATCGCGACGATCGCGGCTGGCGTGCGCAACCTTCGGGACGCGCACCGGAATGAGCCTCCGACCACAGAAGGCTACCAAGCACTACCATGGCGACAGCGCCGATCATCACGGGCAGGCCTTTGGTGAACATCCCGAGTGTGTCATGAAAAATTTGCGGTGTCATACAAGCGGCAAAAATTGCTGCCATTTAAGCTTCCCATGCGGCTAAATGCCTCACAAGTTACGACCGATGCGCCGGCACGTTACTCCGACTCTTCCGCCAAAGCCTTTCAAACTTGAAACTAACAACTAGCCATTAGGCAATCACTTCTTCTATACTCCCATCCTCAATGCTCAATCTCAGGAGGATGCGTATGCGTTTCAGCAGTTATTGTCTTGTACTGGCAATCATGATGAGTCCCGCGTCGCGTTTTGCGGGCGCGGCAGACAAACCGGCACATGCTTCAAGCGCTGCCAGCGAGTTCGTGAACTTCCCGGGTCTACCTACCTGCATCAAGGGGTCTGTGAAAAACGGCGATCCAACCAAGGGCAGCGCAGTCATTCTGGCCAAATCGACTGCGGGATGTGTAGTGCCCTGGCACTGGCACACCGCCACCGAGCAGTTGATGGTGGTCTCGGGAAGCGGAAAGGTTGAGATGAAAGATGGTAAGCCGGCGATGCTACACGCTTCTGGCTTCGTAAACCTTCCCGGCAAGAACCCGCACCAGTTCACCTGCACCGCCGCCTGCACATTCTTTATCGCCACTGACGGAGCGTTTGACATTCACTACGTGGATAAAGACGGCAAAGAGATTTCGCCTGACGAGGCGCTGAAGAGCAAGGCCAAGGCGACGATGAAAAAAGAAAAGAAAGACATGTAAGGCATCAAGATGTAAGATTCCGATACTCGTGCGGGACGGCTGGTTTGGCTGCCCCGCCGGGTTTGGTTGGAACCGCCTTCCCCGGAGCGTATATGGAAGAGCGAATCCGCTTCATCGCGTACAAGGGCCGGCAAGTGCTGCTGGTCGATGTCACGAATTGCACAGCGGCGGAGATGATGACCCTGGCGCCGCTTGTCCCTGCGCAGATTGCCACTGAACCGCCCGGCTCGGTCTTGCTGCTCGCCGACTTTACGGGATCGAAATTCGACAAAACTGCTTTTGAGAGCCTGAAGCAGGCGGTCGTGCTCGACCGTCCGCACCTCAAGCGTTCAGCATGGGTAGGAGTCGAGGCCCTGCCCAAGGTCTATTACGAGAACCTGAAGCATTTTTCCCAGCGTGATCTGCCGGTGTTTACTACACGGGAAGAGGCGCTGGAGTACCTAGTGGCAGAGCAGGAAGAGAAGATGGCCAGCGGGCAGTAAACTGATCAACTCCTCCACTTCAGCGTCACAGGCCCACTCATCGGATGCTTCGGCTCCGTTCCCGCGCGCTTCGCTTCAAGATGCGCAGCCTTCAGCGCGAAGTACCACTTAGCTGGACGGTCGGCATCATCAATCAGCATGAGGTGAGGATTCGTCTTCAAACCTTCGCTTTGCAGTTCCATCGTCCTTCGGTCCTGCTCCACGAATTTCGCGAAGACGAATTTCAGGAGAGAGGCTCCAAACGGCACCCAATTGAAAATGTTCCAGCACGCTACGACATCAATGCGACAGCGGTCACGTGTGATTGGCGTGACGGTTGTCAAAGAAGAAAACCAGTACTTCCCCGCCCGGATCGTCTCGTACCGCAGGTTTGGCAAAACGAAATCAATTGTTGTCGTGATCGAGTCTGCATCGGAATAAAACTTCAGCAGCTTGTACGGCGCGCTGTTCGAGCTGGGCGTGTGCGCGCTCATGCGGAAACCGTTCGGAATCGGTTCAAACTGCTTTTGCTTCTCATGAATGCTGTGCCGCGAACGCCACCACCATGCCTGATGAACGAATGGCCCGTGCGCCGGATCCATGAGTCCGATGATGCCGTGGTCCACGTTGCAAGGGAGGTCGGCGGTGAGGTAGGCCGTCCTGTATTTGTCACTGAATGTCGGGACTTCCGCCTGTGCCTTACCGGGTTCCTCGCGCCGGCTGAATCCCGCACCGAGAGGCCCGGGATCGGGCATGAAGACCCAGACAAAGCTATCGCGCTCCTCGCAGGCGTAGTTCCCCGCATAAATGCGGTCCACTTTCAAATTCTGATCCGCGGTGAGGGAAGGAATCAGTTTGCACTGCCCGCTGCGTCCTTCGATGCGCCACCCGTGATAGCTGCATTCAATCTGGTCGCCGTCGAATTGCCCGCAAGAAAGCGGCATGCCGCGATGCGGACAGGCATCGCGCAGGGCAAAGACTTTCCCGCTACGATCGCGGCCGATAACCAGGGGAACTTCGAGGAGCATGGCCTTCTGCAATTGGCCTCTTCCCACTTCTTTCGAGGGCAGCGCGCGATACCAGAAGCCCGTAAGCATGAGCGCATCTGGAATTTGGGGATTAAGACCGGCGCTGGACATGAAGCGTCAGCGTAGCACAGCAGGCAGTGGCGGCGGCTAGTGCCTGGTGGTTAGCAACCAGCGCAAGGTTTCCTGACTGATCACTAGCCACTAGCCACTAGAAACTGATTTTCAGCCCCCACTCGAACGCCCGCGGAGCGCCGGTCGCAATTGTGCCCGATCCGAGCGACGCGCGATTGATTCGGCTGGTGAACAGGTTGCTCGCGTCCGAAGTGACGCCTCCGATGGTGCCCTGAGGCTGCACGGCTGTCGCAGGTTGGGAAATGCTGCCCAAGCCGAAATTCAGCAGACCACTTTGAGTATTTCCGGGGAGATCAAAATTCGCGAAGTTGAAAACATTGAAGACGCCGACGCTTGGTTCAAAGACGATCCGATCAAAGAACGTGTGCTCCCAACTGAGGCGAACATCGAACGTTTTCAACCAGGACAATCCCACCGGGTTTTGCACCGGCGACGCCAGCGGCTGCAGAGTGGCGCCGAGTTGCTGAAGCTCATTCACCGTGCAGGTCGCATTCGTTGGGCCGCAGAAAACTCCCGCGTTGACCAGAGCAGCTCCAGTCGGGGTTAGCGTACCAGCAACATTGGTGTTGTAGTTCGTGATGAAAGAGGCAAGGTTGCCGGGCTTGATGCTGCGCATGTAAGAACCCACATTGCTGCCTTCGACGATGTCTCCGGTTGAACCATCGCCGGTCCAGTCGGTCACAAGGACCTCCGCTGCGCCGGCATTTTGCTGGTAACGCAAGGTCACCGGCAGTGGACTGGCGAAATGCCCCAGAACTCCAACGCGAAGCGAATGCGGAACGTCGAAGTAGCCGCCCACGGCAAACTGGTTGTAGCGATCGAACGCGCTTGGTCCTGTGAAGAAAGTCGGGTTGGCGAAATCCGAAGCGGGCATTGCCAACCCGGAGTCATCCGACTGGTCTACGTACTTTGATCGCGAATACGAAACCTGCATATATGCGTGCTTAATTCCCGGCGCGAAGTTTACGATCTGCTGTTTCAGGCTCAGGTCGAACCCGTAGAAAACCGACCTGCCATAGGGGAAATTCATCATCGCGACGCCGAGACCGGGATGAAGACCGGGGAAGGCACAGTTTGGGCAGGGCGCGCCGCCTGTGACTTGGGCGGGACCGCCGATACCCGCCGCGCCGTAGGCTGCAAGCGCCGCGGCGGAGCTTCCCAGCGTCGTGATCATGCAGCCAACCTGATTCGTCCCGGCGGGACAACCCGCAGCGAGCTGCGCGTTGTCGCGATCGTTGATGGCATTCACCAGATTGAAGGTATTCGCCGCGCCGCCGTGATTAATGTCAATGCCAAGCAGGTTCCGGGTGGTCACGTTGCGCAGAAAATCGGCGCTGAAGACTAGGCCCGGACGCATCTCGTGCTGAATACCGACATTCATTTGCAAGGAGCGGGGCGTCTGGTAGTCCGGCGAGAGCAGGCTCAGTCCGTTCAGATTCGGACTGGCGAACGCATTCGCGTTCCCGATGAAGTTCGGGTTCACGGTGGCAGACGCGGCGGCTGCCTGGTAGGCGCTTTGCAATGCGACAGCTTGCGGCTCTGCGGTCCCGATAGTTTGACCGCACCAGGTGGGGGAAACTGTTCCGTTCGCATTCACTACAGTACCGGGGATAATCGGGATCGTGCTCGAAGGCCAAATCACCTGCCCGGGCGCGCCGCCTACGCATGCGGCTGTCGTGCTCAAAAACGAACCCGATTGCAATCGGAGCGAGCGATCAAGCAAAACATTCTGAAAGAGGCCGTTGTTGTAATACAGCCCGATGCCGCCGCGGATCACAGTTCGCCCACTGTTGTATGGATCCCAGGCTACACCCAGCCGTGGCGCGAAGTTTAGATTAGGCTGACGTATGCGTCTGCCGTATCCGGTGCCCCAGGCTTCGAGTTGCGGAACCGCCGGCAAATCGCTGTTTGCGCCTCCGGTGTCGCGCACCCAGTTGACGCCGTAGCTCACAGTCAAACTCGGCTTCACTTTCCACGAGTCGCCGAGGTAAAGATCCACGCGGTTGTCCTTCAGCCCGCCGCCGGGTAGTCCGAAGCCGGATTTTTCGGTCAACAACCCTTGTCCATTCCCGAGATATGCCCATTCAACCGGATAGTTCAACGGATCTCTGGGATCGCCCGTCGACGTTCCGCCTGCAGGCACTGGAACTGTAGAACTGTCTGAAAGTGTGGGCGCAAGCGAATTGAGTGCCGCGAACTGGGCAACCGAGATGCGATTGAATGAAGCGCCGAACTGCAGACGATGGACTGCCCGCCAGGCGCGGCTTCCGTCATATCGAAATTGCGCATCCGACTGGAAATTCTGTTGAGGAGCAAGGTAGCTCGGGCCGGCGCAGAACAGCGATCCCGATGTGCACTGGCGCGTTGCGCCGCCTCCGATATTGATGCTCACGTCGGTGAGCGGATTGCCCAGCCCTCCAACCTCGAACGAGCGATCGTTGATGACGTTCCTGAACCGCAGGTAATCGAAATGAAGGCTGTGCAGCCAGTTTCCGGTCGTAAAATCAACACCAATTGTGTGTGAAGGAGTATTGCTTCGACTCAGATACGGTTGCAAGCTCGGGCCGGAGCTGAGAGGTCGAACATCGCTATTCTGGTTGTAGTTAAAGCGATAGAAAAAGCGTGCTGTATTCGAAAACACATAGTCCAGCCGACCCGTGGTTTCGACCTCGCGGAACGGCTCGTCAATCGTGGTCGAGCGCCCTGAGAACGGAAAGCCGGCGAGCACCGGGTTCTGCAGGTCACGACGGTTGCGTTCGCCGTCGACAAACCCGAACAGCTTGTCCTTGATCAGCGCGCCGCCAAGGTCTCCACCGAACTGCTGCTGCGCCCAGTCGTGCTGCTTTAGACCGGGAAGGCCGGCGCTGGCGAAATCCCCGTTTCGATAAAAACCAAAGGCTTCGCCATGAAGATTATTCGTTGCCGACTTCGTCGTGACGTCCACCAGCCCAGAGGTCGCGAACTCCGTTGCCAGGCCGGGCGAAGATTGAGTAACTCTGAATTCCTGGATAGCACTCTCGGGAATGTTCGAGACCGGGCCGCCGGAGATCTCGTCAGTAAACTCGGCGCCATCCACGCGAATGCGCGACTCGCGGCCACTCATAGAATCAATCGAGATGGCGAGGGTCCCGCTTTTCGCGGCGGCTATTATGTTCGCATCCAGGCTTTGAACTCCGGGTTCCAGTTGGCCCAGGTCGAGGAAGTTACGACCGTTAATGGGCAGATTTTCCATCTGCTCGGCGCGTAACGCGCCGTCAACCGTTGCTTGTTCGGTATTGATCTCAACTACGGAAGGCAGGACTCGAACGTCAGCCGTTACGGTTGAGCCAGCCTGCACGGTAGCCGGAACAACGGGACTCTCGACGCCTTTCCGATCCACGCGAACTTCGTAGTCGCCGGGCGGGAGTTCGGCAGAGAGATAGGTTCCGTCCGGCTTGGTGGTGGTCGCGATGGCCTGTTTGCTGGCCCGATTGGTGATGATCACCTTCGCGGCGCCGATCTTTTCGCCCTCTTTGCCTGTGACTGTACCCTGGACCTTTCCGGTGGAAGCATCCTGCCCGACGCAGGGATTGAAGCTGACCGCCAGGCCCAACAACGCTAAGGAAACGAATTTCAGAGTAAGACGCACACGCCTCCTGACCGATCTCATTCCCAAACTTCCCTTCAGTTGAGATTCGCCCATTGCGGCCAGGCGAGGACTGCTAATTTCGCTGAACGGAGTTCGCCGAGCGCATCGGCGCTCATAACCTGAGCAGCAAAGCTGTTATGGTGCAGGTCTCCATACTACGAACTTTAGGCAAAACCTGCTAGTGCAGCTTCGACGTGTAATAACCAGTCCGATGACGCGACTTGTAATCTGTTCCGCCGCTCAGTCCTGTCAGCTTCACCTCGATCCGACGAAAATCCGAGTCCGCCAGCCGCCGCTCCGGGTAATAAGCCAACAAGTACTGGGTGCGGAGCTCATCGCTGATGCTGCGGAACGCGCGGTCAAGTTGTTCGATCGAGGTCGCATAGTAATACTTGCCGCCGGTATCCTCCGAAAGCTGAATGAGCGCGTGCTCGCCGCCAGTGTCCCTTCCTGCGCTGGCTTCAATCGGAACCACGATGATGCTATACACGATGGCTTCAGCCTGCTGTGCGGCGCGCAGGGCCTCGCGGTAGTCGATCTTGCTGACGGTATCGCCGCCATCGGTGATCACGACCATCACCTTGCGTCCCTGGCGGTCATTGAGCGCCTCGGAGCCGAGGTAAACTGCGTCATACAGCGCCGTCGCCGCGCCCGGGCGTAAAGATTGAATGCCGCGATCCACGACTTTCAGGTCGGACGTAAACGGAACCACTTGATCTACCGTCTCGCTGAAGCCATACAGCGAAAGCCCATCCACCGGCCGCAGAATCGCATGCGCAAAGCGCCGGGCGGAATTCAATTCGAGCGGCAGGTCTTTCCGCGTGCTCAGGCTAGTGTCAATGTCCAAAACGATCGACAACGGAAGCTCGGATTCCTTGTCGAAGATGGAAAGTTTTTGCGGACGACCGTCCTCCAGCAGTTGGAAATTGTCTTTGGTCAGGTTGGCCATCGGGGCCCCGTGCTCGTCCGTCACGGTGACAAACACGTTGACCAGTTTGACATCCACTTTGATCGTCGGGTCGTCCTCAGCCGGCGCAGATTTCGGCGGCACAGGCCTCGCCCACGGCGGTTTCGGCACGCCGTCCGAAGGCGCCTGGGCATGGCACACCGCGACCCCCAACAGGGCTGCAAGAAGGATTTTCATGGGTGAACTATTCACTTGGATGCGGGCGTTTGCAGAATCGTGACTGTGCCGGCCGGCGCCACCTCTGGCGGGAATGGCTCGCCGTCAGCCCAGACAGCGCCATCTTCGAAGTGCTCTTTTTTCCAGATAGGCACGGTTTTCTTCAGAGTGTCGATCAACCAACGGCAGGCGTCGAAAGCGGCAGCTCTATGGGCCGAAATCACCACTATAAGCACGCTGGTTTCGCCGATTTCCAGGCGGCCCAGCCGGTGAACGATGGCGGCATCGCGAATCTGAAACCGGGTCAATGCCTCAGCGATCAACTGGTCGAGTTGCTTCAACGCCATCGGCTCATAACCTTCGTATTCCAGAAATAGTGTGCTCCGGCCGCGGCTGTGGTTGCGGACCACGCCTTCGAAGACGACCATGGCTCCGTCCTCAGGGCGCTTCAGACATTCCGCAATGGATGCTGCGTCGATACGGTCGCGCGTGATCTGCGCTCGCGGTGCTCCTCCGCTGACTGGCGGGAGCAATGCGACCTCGTCACCGGCGTGAAGCGTTCGGTCGGGAGTCGAGTATTCCTGGTTTACAGAAATGGCGATGGAAGTAAGGCCCGAGTTTGGGATCAGGTTCTCGTAGCGCTGAATTACTTCGCCAGCGCTGGAACTCTCCGGGACATCTAGACTCTCGGCGCTTCGACCTGCAAGGTCTTTCAAAACGCCGAAGAACAGGACGCGAATCTGCACGAGTGCTAGTTTACCGTGAATGGAAAGCCAAAATGCGGGGCTGCGTTCCGCAATAGCCGTGGGCCGCTGCGGCATATTTCAAATGGGGGGCTGAAAAAAAAAGCCAGCCCTTTCGGGCTGGCAAATGTGGTGAAACCGTCTCCCTAGTATTGCGGCGGTTTGTTTTTATCTTTGTCCTTATCTTTGTTGTTGTCTTTGTTCCCGCGATCCGAATTGTTGTTGCGCTCGTTGCCACGGTCAGGCCGCGCTTCCGGACGAGGCACATTACGCTCCGCAGGCGGTGCTGCCGCCGGACGGTTTTCATTACCTGCGTTCGGGCGGTCGGGGCGGCCCTGATTCATATCCGGCCGGTTCTTATCTCCTCGCGGCGGCTCCTGACGGTTATCAGGAGTCCTTGAAGGCTGCTCAGGACGCGCGCTCGGCGTTTCTGAAGGCCGGTTGTTGTTTTCCCGCCTCATGTTCGGGCGCTCTTGCTCCGGCGACTGGTCGGGACGCTTGCCGGGCTGCGGAACCGCACGGCCGTTGTCGGGCTGGTTCTCCTGCGGCCGATTTCCGACATTGTTGGGCCGGTTGTCCGGGTGGTTAGGCCGGGCGTTGTTATCCGGACGGTTGTTGTCCGGACGGTTATTGTCGGGACGGTTGTCCGGCCCTCCCGGACGCGGACCCGCTCGATTGTTGTCTGGCCGGTTGTTGTCTTGACCGCTCGGACGATTGTCATTCGGACGATTATCATTCGAACGATTGTCATTCGGACGGTTCATGTCGTTCGGGCGATTGTTGTCAGGCCGATTCTCAACTCCCGGACGTGGAACGTTGGGACGGTTGTCAGGTCCTGCGTTGGGACGGTTGTCGGGTCCTGCGTTGGGTCGATTCCCCGGTCCATTCGGCCCGGCGTTCGATCGATTGTTGTCAGGGCTGTTCGGACGATTCTCCGGACGGTTCTCAGGAGGCCCACCGGGGCGACCCGGCTGATTGTTGTTCGCATTCGGGCGACCGGTTCCCTTTGAACCTTTTTCCAACGATTGTGCTTCACCCCGAGGTGCTGCCTTCACTGTTTTCAAGGCGGGCGGCGCTGCGCCACGTTCCACTCCCTGTACCGCCTGTGGCCGATTCCTGGCGACAGGCTGCCGGGTAGCGACCACTTGGCGAGCCATGACCTGCTGCGGAGGCTTGCGGTCTATCGCGCGCGCGCCGCCGACCAAACTCTCCCGTTGCGGTTTGATATCCCTGACAACGTCACGATTGACGGGAGCCGACGCGATCTGCTGCATCTGCCGCTGGTCAACGCGCACAACGTTGTTTCTCACCGAACGGGCGTTCACGAACGTGTCGTGGTTAACGACTGTGACAGCCCGCTCGTTTCTCTGATTGATATAGGTGATATTCGTGACTTTGTTGACGGTCACGTTGTTATAAACGTTCGTCACCTGGGTCACATTCACGCGTGTGTTGGTGATGTTGACGTTCTGAACATAGCGTGGGCTGGTGCGATACCAGGGAACATAAACTTCTCCCGGTCCAAGCGGGAACCACCCTACGCCTGCGCCGCCAACACCAACGCTAAGGCTAAAGCCGCCGCCACCCACAAAGGCAACTAATGCCGGTGAATAAACAGGGCGAACTGCGACCGGCCCCGGCACCCAGCACCACCTGCTCTGCACGAATGCCCAACGGCCATAGTGGAAGGGCGCGAAGCCCCAAGGCTCTTCGTCCACCCAGGTCCAACCCCACGGAGAAACATACGCCCAGTGTCCATTACGGTAAGGTGCCCAGTCAGCATCAACTCTCGATGGCGACCACACATATCCATAGTCTGGAGTATTGTTCCACTCCCCGTAATCGTCCAGATCTTCGTAACCAGTCATTTCGGGGGAAACATACTGGCGGCTGCGGGAACGATCAAAGCGGTCGTCGCGTGAGAGGGCCCATTGCGTGAACTGATCAGGCCCGCCAATTCCGGCAACGTCGTAGGACAACTGGTCGGTTCCGGAGAACGTCCCCTGCTGCCCTTCCGTCAAGCGGTACGAGTTTCCGGAACCGGTAATCTCGGCTTCGCCACGATAAACGGAAGCCACGGTTTGATCTCCGTTCTCGTTCACATCGAGACGGAACTGGCCCTCGCGGTCGAGGTTGAACGCCAGATTGGGGGTATCAACTTCAAAATTATCGTCATTATCGAAGTGACGAATCCGGGCGTACACGGATCCGACCGACAGCCGAAGCTGAGTGACGTTATTTTCTACGTCGAGGAAGGTGAGGCTGGTCTCTGGACCCAAACGAATCGAAGTGGAACCGATCTGAATTTCCGCTCTCGAGTCGCGATCTACCCAAAGGTTGTCGCCGACAGTCAGCGTCCGATTTGGAGTGGCTGTCACCCAATCGCCATCTCCCCCAGGCTGAAATGAAACGGAACCTTCGACGAAGCTAATGCGCCCGGCGCGCGCCGGCGGATCCTGGTCGTAATTATCATTGTCCTGATCCTGCGCGAATCCAAGGACGGATGTGGACAGCAGGAGAAAGAGCGCTGCTGTAAAAGCCGCAATGGAAAATCCTACGCGTCTATTCTTCATAAACATTCCTTGCTGCGGCTTTTTCCGACGTCCCAGCCGCTTAAGCCTGAATTTTCGCTCATCATGATTAACCCACGGCAGGCAGACAAGTTCCATACCGTGGTCTAGGTAAGAGTGACAGAAGTGCATGGTAGGGGTAAGCGTCTGACGAGGCGGCATTTACTCGCCAGAAAGGGCGATCGCGCGACTTGCCAAGGCTCGGGGCTTAGCTTACGGGCTGCTCCGCCAGGACTTTCTCGCGCTCCTCGGCGTCTCGCTCTTCCTCGCGATCTGACACCGGGAGCGCAAGGTCCAATACCTCACGGATACTTTTGACGTAATGGACGTTCAAATTTTCCAGTTGTTCGGGCGTAAGGTCTTCCTCGACGTTCATTTTGTTTTCTGCGGGGAGAATCACGTCGTGAACGCCGGCACGCTTCGCCGCCAGCACCTTTTCCTTGATCCCACCGACCGGCAAAACATTTCCGCTCAAGGTGATCTCACCCGTCATTGCGGTTAGCGGGCGGACCGGCCGTTCCTTGAGCAAAGAAACCAACGCATTGGCCATGGTCACGCCGGCGGAGGGACCGTCTTTCGGAATGGCTCCGGCCGGAACGTGAATGTGGATATCGTGATCTGCGAAGAAGCCTTCCTCGATCCCGAGTTGCCGGGCGTTCGAACGCACCCAGGTTAGTGCCGCTTGCATGGATTCCTGCATGACTTGGCCGATCTGGCCCGTCATGGTAAATCCGCCTTTGCCTTTCATGACGTTGGCTTCGACGAAAAGAACGTCGCCACCTGTCGGAGTCCAGGCTAGACCGACTGCCACGCCTGCGCGCTTTGTGCGTTCGGCGATCTCGCCTTCGCTGCGAACTTTGATTCCGCCAAGGAAATCCTGAATGATTTCCGGCGTGACTACCAGTTTGTCAGTCTTTCCTTCGGCGATTCGGCGCGCTTGTTTGCGGCAGATCGTGCCGATGTTGCGCTCCAGATTTCGTACTCCGGCTTCCCGGGTGTAGTGGCGAATCAGGTGTCGCATGGAATCCTGCGGAATCTCAATCGACTCTGCGGAGATTCCGTTTTCCTCGATCTGACGCGGAACAAGGTATTGAAATGCGATATGGACCTTCTCTTCTTCGGTGTATCCCTGCAGCTCAATGATCTCCATACGGTCGCGTAACGGTTCAGCGATCGGATCGAGCATGTTAGCTGTGGTGATGAAGAGCACCTTCGAAAGATCAAAAGGTACGTCGAGATAGTTGTCACGGAAGGTCGCATTCTGCTCGGGATCGAGCGCTTCCAGCAGCGCGGAACCGGGATCACCGCGAAAGTCGCGGCCGACTTTATCAATCTCGTCAAGCATGAACACCGGATCTTTGGTCTCGGCGCGCCGAATGCCCTGAATGATCTGGCCCGGCAGAGCACCGATATAGGTGCGCCGGTGGCCGCGGATCTCAGCTTCGTCGTGCACACCGCCGAGAGAAATGCGAACGAATTTACGTCCCAGAGCGCGCGCAATGGAACGTCCGAGTGAGGTCTTACCGACTCCAGGAGGTCCGACGAAGCAAAGGATTGGCCCCTTCATCGTGGGCTTCAGGCGCCGCACGGACAAATAATCCAGGATGCGGTCTTTGACTTTCTGAAGGTCGTAGTGGTCGGTATCGAGAATCTCTTTGGCTTTCGGAATATCAACTTCCCCGCCCGAGGTCTTTGCCCACGGCAAAACCGCAAGCCATTCAACATAGTTGCGAGTCACGCCGTAGTCGGCGGCCATGGGAGACATGCGGGAGAGCCGTCCCAGCTCTTTGAGAGCTTCTTTCTTGACTTCGTCCGGCATACCCGCGGCTTCGATCTTCTGCCGCAGTTCTTCGGTGTCGCGCTGGCCCTCGTCCTGTTCGCCAAGTTCTTTCTGGATGGCCTTCATCTGCTCGCGCAAGTAGTACTCGCGCTGGCTTTGCTGGACGCGATCTTGAACTTCCGACTGGATCTTGTTTCGCAGCTGCTGAACTTCCAGTTCCTTCGCCAGATGCTGATTGATCTTCTCGAGCCGCACGCGGACATCAGTGGTTTCGAGTGTGTCCTGTTTATCGGCGGTGGAAAGAGAAGGCAAGGATGACGCGATGAAATCCACCAGACGGCCAGGCTCCTCGATGTTCATCGCGACAGTCGAAAGTTCGTCAGACAATGTTGGTGAGCCCGCGACGATCTGTTGGAACAGCGTGAGCACGTTGCGCTGCAGCGCTTCCACTTCGGATGACTTCGGCGGAATCGATTCCGGTACGCTGTCAACTCGCGCCGTCATGTACGGCTGCAACTGAGTGAACTCACCCAGGCGGACCCGTTCCAGGCCTTCGGCGAAAACGAAAAGGCTCTGGTTCGGCATTTTGACAACTTTGTGGACCACCGCGAGGCTGCCTACGGTATAGAGATCGGTCGGCTGCGGAGAGTCGATGCGGGCCTCCCGCTGTGCCACCACAATGATGGTCTTATCTTCGCCCAAAGAATTTATAAGTTGGACCGAACTTTCCCGGCCCACGGTCAGAGGCAGCACGGCATGCGGAAATAAGACCGTATCTCTGACAGGCAGTACTGGTAGCGCTTTATCTTGAGCCATTTTTCTCTCGTTGCGGCCAGAGTGCCGCATTTTCAGCTACTTGCCCTTGAGTGTATCGTACTCAACTTTTGATGCGCGCGGCCCTCGAAGGATTCATCGGGCGCTGGAACGGCGCCTTCAGTTCAAGCACTTGGATTCTAATCCTCGCCGGACAGGTTTGTGTAAAACGAAGGTTTGGTTGCAAACTGGACGAAAGTGCTTCAGGCGTTATCCTTCCAGTTCGGCGTCACGCGCTTATGTAAATTCCCAGCACTTTCACCATGTCCGAGACCGCCCGGAGTTGCAGCAGGGCTCCTCGCGCTATCTTGTCGTCGCCGCGCAAGAAATCGGCGTAGAAGACGTACTCCCATGGACGCCCGCGAATGGGCCGCGATTCAATCTTACTCAGGCTGATGTCACGATCGGCAAATACCCGTAGTGCTTTGTGGAGCGCGCCCGGAACGTTCTTCAATCCGAACGCGATTGAGGTTTTGTTCGCTCGTGGCAGAATGCGTTTCTTTCTTCGCAGCAGAAAAAAGCGCGTGAAGTTGCGTTTGTCGTCTTCGATGCCTGTAGCCAGGATGCGTCCTTTATAAACCGATGCCGCGTTCTTACTCGCAATTCCTGCTGCGTCACCCAGTCCGTTTTCGATCACATGCTTGACGCTGCCGGCGGTGTCATAGAACGGCGTCGACTGAATTCGCGGGTTGCTTCTGAAAAAATCGCGACACTGATCGAGCGCAACCGGGTGAGAGAATGCCCGGCGCAAATCCGATTTCTTTACCCCCCGCGCAGCAATCAGATTGTGCACGATACGCAAATGGAAATCGCGCTGAATGAACACATCGCGAGCGAGCAGGAGATCCAGATGCTCGGTGACGGAGCCGGCCAGGGAATTCTCAATTGGGATCACGGCAGCCGGAACTGCCCCGGCCTCAAGCCGGTCAAAGACATCTGCCGAACGCGCGCAGGGCACGATCGAGCACCCTGGCACCATCCGGCGCGCCGCTTCGTGGCTGAAGGACCCCGGCTCTCCTTGTATGGCAACTTTCATTTGAGCAAATTATCCGGAAGGAGCATGTGGAGGCAAACGGGTGTCCAGTTTTTTCGCAAAGACCAGCGCATCCGCGCCATTCGAATAATAGCGTGGAACGGTTTCGATCACATCATATGCGTGCTTCTTGTAAAACGAGATTGCAGGCGCATTGTCGACCGCGGTTTCGAGATAAACAACACGGCAGGTGAGCGCGACAAGACGCTGCTCAGCAGCTTGCAGCAACGACGACCCGACCCGGTGTTTGCGTGCGTCGGCGAGGACATCAATCGTGATGATGTGGCCAATCCGCTTACGGGTGATGTCCACAACCAGAAAGCCGACAATCTCCGAAGAGGCATTCTCCGCAATCAATGTAATGGCGCCCCGCCGGCGTATGTAGATTCCGAGTTCGTACCGGCTGTACGCGGTTCCCGGGGCAAAACACAGCTGGTCGATTTCCCAAAGCCTCTGAAAATCCCGAGGTAAGTAGTTGCGGATTGTGAATTGCAATCTGGAACCGCCCTTTCGCTGCAGCCCTGATTTTGCAAACCTCGCCGTTTCAAGAACTTACATTGAGGGTTTGCCCCTAAAAAAATCTACCCTGAAATCCTTGCCGATTTACACCCCTTAGTCGTACCATTCGCATCTGAGGATTCGTGGTGTTAGTGATCGCTATAGAGGCGGTGCTGGTCGCGGCAGCTCTGGTCGCTTTCTGGTACGTTCTATTCTCTCGCTATAACCGCCGTCGCGGAAGCCTGGTTCTACAGTGGGTCGAGGCCGCCTGTTCAACGCGCGGCCGATTGGTTGAGAGCCGCTGGCTGAGCGCCAGCCGCCTGCAGGCACACTTCAGCTTTGCCTCCCACTGGTTCGAGAATGCCAGGATCACGATCAAACTCTTGCCGCGCCACATCCCTCTGCAGTGGATGATTTGCTCGTGGCGCAGGCAGCGAGAAGTGCTGACCTTCGAAGCCGATCTCGACGATTCGCCGGCCTTCCATTTAGAGATTTCTCGCCACCGCTGGCTGACGCAGAAACCAAAAGAGATCAACAGCCCGGAGCGAAACTGGACCATCTCCCGCCCCGGGCCTGTGGTTTTGACCACCCGCACCGAATGGGCGCATGAGCTAACGCCGGTTGTGAATACACTGATGACCTCCCGTGGCCACAATTTACTCAGCGTGCGCTTTCGGCCGGATTCACCCAACATTGCGGCCACCATTGCTCTCGATGCGCTCTCGGATGAAGAAACCACTGCCGCATTCCTCGGTGTGCTTCGCGATCTGGCGGCGGGATCCTCCGCTTCCAGGCATTAGGCGGTTTAAGCTACTCCCCATCTACCTCGAACTTGTAACCAACTCCGCGCACGGTGACCAAATGCCTGGGTCGTGAAGGGTTTTCTTCGAGATAGCGGCGAAGGCGGACGACAAAGTTATCGATGGCGCGCGTGTCGGTGTCTTCGCGCAGTCCCCAGACCTGCTCGAGGATGGACTTGCGCGGTACCACCCGTCCGCGATTACGGATCAAGTGCCGCAGGAGCTCTGCTTCCATTACGGTGAGGCGTGTCATCGTGCCCTTTGCCCGAAGCTCGAGGTTGGCAAAATCAATCGTGCCGCCAGGAAATGAAAATTCGTCGAGCTCTTCATCAGGCGCTCCCTGGATCTCCTGCGCACCCGGTTGCGCGGTGTGCTCGCGCATCCATTCTGTCCGGCGCAGAAGGCCCTGCAAACGGGCAAGCAAGATGGGAAGCTCGAATGGTTTTGCCAGGTAATCGTCCGCGCCTGAGGCGAATCCCCTCAGCACATCCTCCGGGCGCCCTCGCGCGGTGAGCATCAAAATCGGGATGAAGTTTTTCGCGTCGCGTAACTCTGTGGCGACGGCAAAACCATCCTTGCCGGGCAGCATGACGTCAAGCACGACAGCATCGAACGGTTCTCGGCGACGCAAAAGCTTTTCGAGGGCGATTTCCCCGTCATTGGCTATCTCGACGGAATGGCCTTCCTCCTGCAGGTTGAATTGCAGGCCGCTGGCCAGATGGGCTTCGTCCTCCACAATCAGCACCCGGCTCAAGCGGCGCTCCGAGGAATCTCGAGGATCACAGTGGTGCCTTTCCCCGGCCCCGCGCTGTAGGCGGAAACCCGGCCACCGTGCCGTTTGGCAACGGTGCGCACAAGGTAAAGGCCTAAACCAGTGCCGCGCACTTGTGGCAGAGCGCGATTTGGAACGCGATAGAACCGTTTGAAGATGGTTTTCAGTTCTCCGGGAGGAATTCCAACACCGCTGTCCTGCACTTTCAAAACCAATCCGTTTTGAGGGTTCTGTTCGAGATTCACGGTAATGTCCACATGGTTGCCGGAATACTTCACAGCATTTTCTAAGATGTTGGAAACTGCGGTGCGGAGATCGCCGGGATCGCCCAGAACCTGTGAACCTGTGCCGTTCAGTGTGGACTCATAACGCAGGGTCTCGGGCCGGAGATGGTGGCTGGTGCGCGCCGCCTCGACACATTGCTCAACCAGTTGCGCGAAATCGAGGGCGATGTGCTCACGTTTGCGCGCGCCTTCCCTTCCCGCTTTGAGCACCTGCTCGACGGTATTCATCAGACGCTCGCTGTCTTCAAGCATGAGCTGGTAGAAAGTGCGACGCTGAGATTCGTCCAGCTTGCGGCGCTCGAGGGTCTGAAGATGCAGCCGGATCGAAGCGATGGGCGTTTTCAGCTCATGCGTGACCGCGTTGATAAAGGCATCGTGCTGCTCGTTGCGGCGGATTTCCCGGACGAGGAAGATCGTATTCAAGATCAACCCCGTCACGATGGCGCCGAAGAATATGACACCCAGTACGACTTTTACGTCGTACTGCCAGTTGAGGATGATCCATCCAAAACCGACGGCAATGGAGGCGGCGGCAAGCAGGACGCCCAGCGTCAGGAAGAAAGCGATTTTGCCGCGCCGCGAGATGCGCATAGAGCGATTCTAGCGCGGGACCGTGTAGCACAGGCGGCTCGCCTGTGCCTTTGAAATGTGAATAGGGTGCTTCGGGGCGGTGTTCGCGGCACCCAAGCGGGCCGCCGGTGCTACATGGGCAACTATAACGAAGCCAACTCTGGCTCCGCCGGCGTCAGCTTCTCGCGCTCCTGCTCCTTGAGTTCGGAGAGTTTCACCCGATAAACATGGCGGGCAAGGCCGAGCTTTTTGAGCGCCCAGATCCCATACCAATTGAGGTCGAACTCGTACCACTTGAGGCCGTGGCGCGCGGACACCGGATGCGCGTGGTGATTGTTGTGCCAGCCTTCGCCAAAGCTGATCAGCGCGATCCAGAAATTGTTGGTCGAGAGATCGCGAGTAACGAATCGGCGCGATCCCCAAGCGTGTGTACCGGAGTTGATCAACCACGTGCTGTGCAGAACAACGACGGTGCGAAGGAATACGCCCCACAGCACGCAGGGCAAACCGCCAATTGCGAACAGGATAAGACCGACCGCGATTACCGGAACGTAGTGATATTTCGTGATCCAAACGTGAAATTTCGATTTCGCGAGATCGGGCACGTAGCGCGAGAGGGTCTCGGTGTCCTGATGAAGGCTTTTGCCCATGATGATCCATCCCATGTGCGCCCACCATTTGCCATCCAGTGGAGTGTGGGGATCGCCTTCTTTGTCGGAGAACTGATGATGAATGCGATGGGTCGCGACCCAGAAAATCGGTCCGCCCTCAAGTGCCAACGTGCCGCAGATGGTGAGGAAGTATTCGACCCATTTCGGCGTCTTGTATCCGCGATGAGTGAGCAGGCGATGATAGCCCATCCCAATTCCAAAGCTTCCAGACACGTACCAGAGCACGGCCGCGGCAATGAACGCCTTCCAGGTGAAAAAGAAAAACGCCGCGATAGCACCCACGTGGAATGCCGCCATCACTCCGGCGGTGATCCAGTTGAAGTCATGCTTTTTGGCTAGATCTCTTTCCGGCCGCTGGAGTGCTTCGATCTGCAGAGACATACTGGCGTGCTCCGATCCTACAAAGGGCTATCGGTAAGTTAGCAGTCGGCTTGAGATCGTGGCTGTAATACTTGTGTAATACGGGCCAGACAAAATTACGCCGGTAACCGCTCACACAAGGTTCGCGGAAAAGGTGAGAGGGAATATGCGTCACATCCGATGGGAGCGCGGCATTTTGGTGACATCGGTCACGCGATTCGCGTCGGAAATCAGAGCCTCTGTGATTCGCTGCCAGCGCTCAAACGCGGGCATCCAGATTTCTGTCTGGGGTTTATCTTGCTCCGCAGGTACTGGCGGGCGTTGCTGAACGGTACTGGTCGGGTCCATAAATCTCCTTGGGGATTAGGAAATCTAACCCTAAGACGCATTCAGAGTCGCACAAAGTTGTAACGAAGAAAACCGGGTAAAGCCTGTATTACCTTAGTTTTAGAGCGAGACAACGTTCAGATCGAGAACTCCCGGAATGCACTGGCAAATCAGAGCGGAATCGCCGTCTATAGCAGGCAAAATTTGTATGGAATAGGGGCTTGACATCCAGATTGAGGGGTCTAGCATAGAGATATCACCTCCGATCCAATTCAGGATCGAATGGGCCGGTAGCCAAGGAAAGTCACCGCTTCTTGGTCGCTGGCCCATTTAATTTTTGGCCGCCGGTGGTTTAGCGCGATGGTTGTTTCTTTCACGTAACCATCCATTCCCGAACCCGTCTGGCAAGCGACTCCGGCAAATCCGCTTCCATTTCAACAGCTCCATCTTTGTACTGGCGCGAATAGATCCTCGATTGTGCTTCGAGCATTGCCAGCGCCTTACCTTCTTTTTGCGGAACCCGCAGACGGACGCGACTCAGAGAGTCCTCAGATAGCGCCTGATCAATCCGATCAAGCAGCGTGCTCAGGCCGATGCCCTTGGCGGCAGAAACGTGCACCGTGAACTCATCGTCGCGGAGACTATCGCGCTGCTTGGAAGGCAGCAGGTCGACCTTGTTCTTGATGCGAAGGCGAGGTTTGTTGCCGGCTTCAAGTTCCTTCAGGACACGATCTACCTGGGCGTCCTGTTCGGTAGAAAGCGGGCTGCTCGCATCCGAAACGTGTAAGACAAGCGCAGCGCGCTGAACTTCTTCGAGAGTGGCGCGGAACGACGACACCAGCGTATGGGGCAGGTTGCGGATAAAGCCGACTGTATCCGACAGCAAAGCTTTTCTTTTTGACGGCAACGTAACTGACCGCAGCGTCGGATCGAGAGTCGCAAACATGCGCGGCGATTCGAGCACCGTCGCGTTGGTGAGCGCATTGAACAAGGTGGACTTTCCCGCATTCGTATAACCGACGAGAGCAACCGTGGGCACCGGAACGGACTCCCGCCGTTGCCGCTGCTGTGCACGAATGCGCCGAACGTTTTCGATCTGTTCCTTCACGTGACGAATGCGGCGAAAGATTTTTCTGCGATCGGTTTCGAGCTGGGTTTCGCCGGGACCTCTTGTGCCGATTCCGCCGCCGAGCTGCGACATTTCTGCGCCGCGCCCAGTGAGGCGCGGTAAGAGATATTCAAGCTGGGCCAATTCAACCTGCAACTGACCTTCGCGGGTGCGGGCGTGAGTGGCAAAAATGTCGAGGATCAACTGCGTGCGATCAATCACTCGCGCGTGGACTACGTTTTCAATGTTGCGCTGCTGCGAGGAAGTGAGGTCGTGATCGAAAAGCAGCAAGTCGGCCGAAACCGAAGCTGCGGCTCCAGCGATTTCCTCTAGCTTGCCTTTGCCAATGAGTGTCGCCGGATCGGGACGGTCGCGATGCTGCAGGATTTCGCCCGCGATCTCCGCGCCGGCGCTGATGGCCAAGTCACGAAGCTCGCCTAAAGACTCCTCGGCGCTGAACTGCGGCTCAGAAACGGGTTTTTTAGGTCCAGTCGCCGCATCGCGCGCGGCCTGCACCCCCGCTGTCACGCCTTTATTTGCGGAGCGTCGCTTGCGGTAGTCGAGTCCAACCAGGAAAGCGCGCTCCTGGCGCATCCCTGGTGATATCGTGCGCTTTCCGGTGTGGCGCTCAGTGAGACGCGATTGAGAACTGCTCAAGCTGAATCGGCCTCATCCTTCAGTGCCGGAAGCGGCAGGGGGCTCCCCGGTGTCATTGGGAGTCGGAGCCGGCACGACCCGCGGCTTTTCCGAGTAACCATGCGTCTTGCCAACCGCTACAGTCGAAATCGCGTGCTTGAAGATCAACTGCTCCTGGTTGTTGGTTTCAAGGACCACTGAGTATTTGTCGAACGATCGAATCCGTCCGGTCAGCTTAACGCCGCTCATCAGGTAAATGGTGATGCTGCTGCGCTCCTTACGCGCAGTGTTGAGGAAGGTATCTTGAATGTTCTGTGCCGCCGGCTTATTTTCCATCGCCGATCTCCTTTGAGTTGCGACAACGGTTTCTACATCTGGGCTGAAAACCGAAATCGAGCCGCCTTTGGCGAAGTGTAGCAGTAAACTGCGACGACGTGGCTAAATCCGAGCAGCCGAACGACTTTCTCCCGTAGCTTGGTACGATACGGCGTTGCCTGCGAGTTTTCAACCGAGATGTTCCAACGAATCGGTAACAGTTACTCGAATCGAGTGCAATCGGACGTAAACAGGCTAGACGCCCAGTTCTTCCTGCATCCACTCTGGCTCGGGCTTGGGTTCGGCGGTGAGATCCAGAATGAGCTTCTCCAGGACCAGTCGCTTGCTGGGAGGGTTCGATCTGAGAGCCAAATCAGCTTTGGCCACCAACCGGATTGCGCGGGTCAATTCGCGCTTGGACTTATAACGACGTGCTTGCCGGATAATGTCGTCGGCCGCGAAAGGAGGCACGCGGAATCCCTGCCACAGCGCGGCCCACAGCATGCGTTGATCGCGGACGTTGCGCTCGAGAATAACCAGCATCTGCCGAAAAGTTTTCGCCAGCATGTAGAGATGGCCGATAGCTGCCTCATCGCCATCGCCGGTTGAGAGAATCGCATCCAGCATTTCCAGCGATCGGGTACGGTCGCGAGATGAAATTGCGTCAGTCAGTTCGTAGAGCGATCGTTGCTTGGCCGCGAGCACCATGGTTTCAACATCGCCCAGCGTGATTCGCCTTTTTTCACCGACGTATAGAATCAACTTTTCCAGCTCGTTCGAGATCATCATCATGTCGCCGCCGAGGGAATCCACCAGCTCGCGCGCAGCATCGGCTTCGATCTTTACCTCGCGCGTGCCGCAATAGTCCTGGATCCATCGGACCGCATCGCTCTCTTCGACGCGGCCAAGCTCCACTATCGCGCAATAACGCCCCATGGTTTCGCGAATGCGCTCGTAGCGCTCTTTGTCGGTGAGGTCGATACGGCGCGCATCGGCAGGAATGCTGATGTGGTCAGCAACGAAAATCAGGACTGCATCGGGATTAGGATCTTTGCAGTAGCGCTCGATGGCCTCGAGTTTGTCGTCGTTCGAGCCGCGGCCGAACAGTGACTTGACGCCGCGGACGAAAAAAATCTGGAACGGCGCCATAAGTGATGGGGTGCGAGCACGGTCCAGTACCTCCGCGACCTCATTTTCTGCCAGATCAAACTCGAACAGGCTGAACTCCCGCATATCGGGCGGGACCAGATGCCGCACAATGGCATCGCGGCATTGTTTACGGAAGAAAGCTTCGTCGCCGACGAAAACATAGGCCGGCCGCAACTTTCGCGCTTCCACCTCGGAAACAAATCGCTCGGCCTGTGCAAATGCCCGCATCAGAAGGCCTCCAGGACATTGGACACCAGCGTGCGCGCAAACTCCCGCGAGAGGCGGTCGAACGCGGGCGAATCTTCTTCAAAAAAACTACTCAACTCCTGCGACACCTGATATTGCTCGCGAAAAACATACGCAGGGTTCTGATAGAGCACCTTCCCCTGTTTGTCCGCAAGGGAAACGCTCATGCTGACGATGACCAGCACGCTGGCCGCGCGGCCGGTTTTCGAATCGTATGTCAACGGTGTAGTTGAAGTGGCGAGCACAGTTCCACGCAAAACCGCGTCGGCAGAATCTGGCTGAGAGACGACTCGATAGCTGGTGCGGGTGGAGAACTCCTGCACAACCGCCGCCGTCAACGTCTGTTCGACCTTGTAGGTTTGAGTTTGATTGACGAACGCCAGCACGGCCAAGGTGCGCAGATCCGACGGAAGCAGGTTTGCTTTTCCGGCCGTGTGATAACCGCATCCGCTGCACAAAATCAGCAGGCTCAGCAGAGCTGGCTTCACTGAATCTGCCCCCGTGGGCGTGCCGTGGCCATTTCTTCAGCACACTCGACGGCGTTCGACGCGGCAACTCGCAAGTTATCGGATGCCGCCCAGAGCCAAACGCTTGAACGATCGCTGGCACCCGGAACCACCGAAACCAGAATGTCGTTTTGCCCTGCTGCGTTCACATTGTTGGGCGCTTCTTCAGAATCGGCAATCACTGCAATGTGTTCGCCCGCAAGAGCAGTGGAAATGTTCTCCGGCGCAACAGGATTCTCAAATTGCAGATTGAGTGCAAACGCGTGGCTGTGGAAGATCGGGGCCTGCAGCATCAGCAACGACGGCATAAGCAGGCTATTTCCGGCCAAGCGCGCGAGGTGTTTTAACACCCGATCGTGAACTCCGCGTAGAGAGGTATTCGATTCCTGGCCATGGCGCGCAACCATATTGAAGGCGACCTGCACGTCGTAAACTTTCTTCGGCAGGGGCTGGAACGAAAGTAAGTTCACTGTCTGCTGGTGCAGTTCGTCCATGCCAGGTTGACCGTACTCGGAAGCGGGTTCGAATACGGTGGCCGCGACTCGCTGGATGGGGTGCGCGCTGTGAACACGCGACAGCATTAACCCCAGCACCGTCGCGACCGGATGCGCCATGACCGCCGGCCCAGGCTGCAACTGCGGCGTGAAGACTTGGCCTAGCTGCCGCTCAAGCCACGGAGCACGCAACGCCGCACCGGGTTCATCCTCAAGCGCGTAGGAGAGATCAACAATGGCGCTACCGCTCTTCTGGACCTGCCGCCAATTCTTGCGCGTGCTCTCCGCATCGGAGGCAAAAAAGGTGAAGTCTACATGGTCGAACTGCTCGGCACGAATCCTTTGAATAAACGTGATCTCGTCTTTAAGGGCTTCGAGTTGCCCCAGCGCCTGATCGTCATCCAGCAGCTTCACTTCCGAAGAAGGGAAGTTGCGCTGATCGAGGATTTCCGCAACTTCCTTTCCCTTGAGGGAGGCGGCTCCGACGATAGCCACCCGATAGAAGCCTTGTGGAGCTTCGGCGTGAGCAATCGCTCCGCTTTTGACATTGGAATTCATGATGGCTGAGATGCCTGAGTGTAAGTTGGCGGTGGCGGATCGCTTCGCCGGCGAAAGATCCACTGCAGCCGCCAGAATACACCCGAGAACATATAGGTAAGCGCGATCCCCAGTAGCACTGGGCCTGAGAACAGCAGTATCCCGGCCAATAGCAATCCGAATACAACCACCAGCCGGAACGACTGTGGCGCGAACAGATTAATTTCCTTGAAACTATAAAACCGCCAGGTGCTCACCATCAGGTAGGCGGTCAGGACAATAATGCAAAGCCACATCAGCGAGGTCCACCACGACGGCAGCGGTTCTCCGTATTGAAAGTGGACTGCAGCAGCAATCACGCCTGCGCCGGCTGGTATCGGCAACCCGACAAAATATTTTTTGCCGGGCCTTCCCGGATTGGACGGCTGCGGATTCACAGTGATGTTGAAACGCGCAAGCCGGCTGGCTCCGGCAATGAGAAACAGAAAGCTGGCGATCGCGCCCAGGCGCGGAAGCAGAGCCGTGATCTCCTGGCGCGCAAGATCGGGCGAAACTTCGCGAAACCCCCAGGCCCACGCGAGCACGGCGGGCGCGATTCCAAACGTGATCACGTCGGCAAGAGAATCCAATTCGCGTCCAAAGTCGCTCATGGTGCGCGTCATGCGCGCGATGCGGCCATCCAGCCCGTCAAAGAGCACCGCGAATCCGATTGCCTTAGCCGCATTGTTAAAATGCCACATTCCCTGAAGGCCCATCCCGTACTGGATGGCGCCATGAATGACCTGCAGAACTGCGTAGTAGCCAAGCAGGACATTGGCGGCAGTAAAAAGCGAGGGCAGCACGTACATGCCCCGCCGGAATCGGCGCGGAGCCCGGTCGTCTTGCCTCCTTAAGTAGCGGCTGCCGTCTGACATTTAACTTCTCCTGCTTTCCCGCGCAGATCCGGCGCCGGCAAGCTCTCGCTGCTCTCTTCCTAGAAAAGCGACGACACTGGCGCCGCCTTTCACACGATCGCCAACCTTCACCTTAATTTCAGCGGACGGCTCGATCAGGATGTCGGTTCGCGAGCCGAACTTAATGAGGCCTACACGCTCGCCGCGCTCGACTTTCTCGCCGATGTTCTTGATGAAGACGATGCGCCGCGCCAGAAGCCCGGCAATCTGCTTGAAGATGATGGTGTGCCCTTCGCCTTCAACGGTCACAGTGTTCTGTTCGTTGTGATCGGCACATTGCGGGTCCATCGCGTTGAGAAATTTTCCTTGCTGATATTTCACTGCGCGAATCACGCCGGCCACTGGCGAACGGTTCACGTGCACGTCGAAAACATTTAGGAAGATACTGACGCGCTTGAACGGCTTGCCATCCACATGGATGGAAGAGACGTCGGTTACTTTTCCGTCGGCAGGTGACACGACCGCGCCAGGCTCACTCGGAATCGTCCGCTCAGGGTCGCGAAAGAACCACATAAAGAAAGCGGCAAGCAGTACCGGGAAAACGGCCCAGATCGGACTCGTGAGCCAGCCGACCAGCAAAGCGGCTGCAATCATCACCGAACCGTAGTAGTAGCCGTCGCGAACCATGGGCAATATCGCGATTATATTGCAGACGGCCAGCGAATCAGACACCCCCGCTTATCGAGGCTGGAACCAACTTCTGAATAGACGTATCCCCTGCCGCTGAAGGCGGAGGCTAATTGAGAGGAATTTACGCTACTTGACCGTGCTGGAGGGCTTCCCGATACTGCCGCTCGATAGACTCCATCTGGTCCTTCAAGCGCAATTTGAGCTTCTTCAGCCTGACTTCTTCTAACTTTTCGTCGTCGGTAAGGTACCGCTTGTGGGTGAGAGATGAGAGGCGTTGTTCGTATTGCGTATGCTCCTGGGCCAGCTTGCGGAAGGTTTCGTGATTGGCCAGGAGATGGTCTCTTGAGGCTAGCATCCGGCAGACCTCCTAATATTCATATTGTTCGTTCAAACTAGCACAGGAACAGGGCTGGTTCAACGATGAATTTTCAACAGAAATTAACCTGTAAGTCACACAAACCTAACGGACTTAATATTGCACAAGAATCAGGGCAGTTACAGTTGGCGGGTATAAAGCGCAGCATCTTCCAGGGGATCACGGTAGTACGATTTACGCCGTCCGTTGATTTCGAAACCACACTTTTCATAGAGTGCCCGCGCCGCTGAGTTCGAGTCACGGACCTCTAGAAAAACGCGTTGCACGCCACGGTCGCGAGCTTCCTGCAAAAGTGCCGCAACCAGTTTTGAACCGATGCCTCTGCGCCGGGTCGCTCGCGATACAACCACATTCTCGAGCTCGCAATCCTCGGCATTTACGCGCGCGACCACAAATCCTGCCAGCAGCCTGCCGTGCTCATTTACGAGCGCGATTCGCGCCGGCGCCCCCGGATTGAACACGTCTCTATACAAAGACTCGCTCCACGAAGCAGATGACGGCGCTTCATGCGAGAGCGCAAGCATTGCTGGAACGTCGTTGATTGTCGCTTGGCGAATTGCGAAGTTTTCGGGCGCTGCTGGCCGCCACCAGTTCGTGTTTGCCGGAAGCAGATACGCCGGAACAGTCTTTTGAAACTCGCCTATACATTTTTCGCTTTGCGTCAATGCCTCGCAACGCTTGTCGATAGCCTTGTAAGCCGCGAGATTCTGGGTGCGAAATTTCTGATACGCCAGCCGCGAAGTCCAGAAATCCAATGACACGTAGCGGCCAAGCACATGGCGATCGCGAATTAACTCCGTGCGGATATAACCTTCGCCGCTACGAAACAACTTTGCCCAATCGCCGTTCGGGCCATAGGCCCTTTCGAATGCGCGGCGCTTATCGGGCCGGACATGAAATTCCCACACTGCGGTGAAATGGCACCCGGGCAGCTTAATTCGTTTGCCGTTCATTCGGGGCTTTTGCGCGATCGCATGATTTCAGCATCACAGCGGCGGATGTAAGTGGCGTCGAGAGTTTCGGGTGAAACGGTGTTTCCGGCAAGAATCTTCTTCCATCCTAGGCGAGTAATGAATGCCGCATCCGGTTTTGCGACCAGAACGATATTGCAAAGGAATGGATCGCGCATCCGCGCCTTGACGCGTTCGAGCAGCAATTCATCCGGTGTGACAATGGGCTCACTTTTCCCCAATTTCTCGGCGAGCTGAATAAGGTCATCGAAGGCAAACAGTGACTCACTCAAAGTTTGTGGTGTCCTTCCCCCGATCACGTATTCTCCGACGAAGATTTCACCGCGGCCTGCTTCAATGGCAACGGTGCACCTAGATTTCAGGTTCAGCGGTGCCTTACCAGCAGCAAAAGCGACAGTTTCCAACAATGAAACTGCGGCGATTGGCCTTAGAAGAACTTCGGCGAGCGCCTTGATTGCCGCCAGTCCAACTCGCAGCCCGGTAAACGACCCTGGCCCGGATGCGACCGCAAATCCATCAATGTCGTTCTTTGTGAGGTTGTGTTTCGCAAGCAGCGCCGAAATCTGCGGCACCAGTTGCGCCGAGAACGTTCCTCCTTCGAGCGCCACGACATCCAGCGTGTGGGCTTGCTCCTCTACAAATCGCACAAGAGCAATGCTGCCGTTCTTTCCAGAGGTATCCACTCCGAGGATGAGCATGGTCAGTGGCTGGATTCGACGAGTTCGAGCAGCACTCCCCCCGCGCTCGAAGGGTGAATGAAGATGTAGCGATGACCGCCCGCCCCAACTGCAATTTTTTCCGAAACAAGGCGAACGCCTTTGACTCTGAGCTTGGCAACCGCGGCTTCGAGGTCCGGAACGCGCAGCGAAATGTGATGCAATCCCTCGCCGCGCTTGGCGATGAACTTTGCGATCACCGAATCTTCCGATGTCGACTCCAGCAACTCCAGCCGAGTTTCACCGACAGGAACCATCGCGAGGCGAACTTTTTCGGCTGGCACGTCTTCTTCTGCGCCGACAGAAAGTCCCAGCAGCTCATAGATCGCCTTGGCGGACTCCAGCGATTTCACCGCGATGCCGAGATGGTCAATGGTAAAGTTCATGACTTGTCGTGAGCGGACGTCCAGCCCGCCAAAATCTGCTAAGTGTGCCGTGGAAGAGCGGCGCTTTCAGCGCCGCGTGGGATGTTCGACGATCTGGCGCGGCCATGAAATGGCCTCTCTTCCACCAGCTTCAATTTTTTTGAAAGCTACTTGAGCCTGCCCACAATCTCTTCTATCACAGAATACGGATCGCGCTTGTGCTCGGCGATTTCGGCAGCCAAGCGCCCCAGATCTCCCTCGGAGATTGCTGCTCGCGCCTTCTCTAATAGCCGGTCGCGAAGCATTTCCACCAGTCGCGTTTCCCAGTTTCGAGTCCGCCGTCGCGAAAGCAGATCATTCTTCTGCATGTATTCCTGATATTCGCGGATTGCGCCGGCAAGCTCTTCAATGCCCGCGCCCTCGGTGGCGACCGTCTTAATGATCAACGGAGTCCACTTGTCGCTGCGCACCGCCAGCGATTGCATTGCCCGAATCTCCCGCTCCACACGCTCCGCGCCTTCGTGATCGCTCTTGTTAATGACGAAGATGTCGGCGATCTCCATGATGCCCGCCTTAATACTCTGTACGTCGTCACCCATGCCCGGCACCAGAATCACAATCGTAACGTCCGCGACGCGAACGATGTCCACTTCATCCTGGCCCACACCGACGGTTTCGATCATGACAATGTCGCGGCCAGCGGCGTCAAACGCCATCGCGACATCAGCCGTCGTGCTGGCCAAGCCGCCCAGCGAACCACGAGTCGCCATGCTGCGGATATAAATGCCGGGATCGGAAAAATGCTGCTGCATGCGGATGCGATCGCCGAGAATCGCCCCGCCGGAGTACGGGCTCGTAGGATCAACCGCGATGATCCCAATTTTCTTCTCCCCCTTGCGATAGAGTCTGGCGAGTTGATCCACCAGCGTGCTCTTGCCGGCACCCGGCGCACCGGTGAGGCCAATGGTCAGCGCTCTTCCGGTCTGCGGGAACAGCTCTTTGAGAAGTTCAATCCACCCCGGCGCGTGATTCTCGACCGTGGAGATAGCGCGAGAAAGTGCGCGAGTGTCTCCTGGGCGAAGAGAGCTTAAATGTTGTTGAGAACTCAAACAGAAAGTGTAAAGAAAATCGGCTGGCTCAGGAATTTTATTTGCCACCACTCGGGGGCACGCCAAAATTCGCTATGCGCTTTTCTCTGGCACCAGCCTATCCGCGTCCCTCAATTCGGGAAAAATCCAAGCCCATAACGCCACCACGATGAGCGTTCCCATGCCGCCAAGGATGACGGCTGGAACAGTTCCCAGCCAGTGCGCTGTTAATCCCGACTCGAACTCTCCCAGTTCATTCGACGCGCCGATGAAAATCATGTCGACAGCATTCACTCGGCCTCGAACCGCATCGGGAGTGGCTACCTGGACCAAAATTCCCCGGATGACCACGCTCACCATGTCCGACGCGCCGACCAGGAATAAAGCGATGAGCGACAGAATCAAGCTGCGCGAAATTCCGAACACGATGGTGAATGCTCCGAATCCGCCCACACAAAGCAGCATGACTTTGCCGACGCGGCTGCGCAGTGGACGGTAAGCCAGGAGAAGTGCCATGACTCCAGCGCCCGTTCCGGGCGCAGCACGTAGCAATCCCAGGCCCCAGGCTCCGGTGTGCAGGATGTCGCGAGCATAAACCGGAAGCAGTGCCACAGCTCCTCCCAGCAGCACAGCAAACAAGTCGAGAGAGATGGAACCGAGAACCAGCTTGTGTGTCCAGATGTAGTGCAGACCGGCAAGCACCGAGCGGGCGCTAACTGCCTCGTGGGGCCGGTCTGGTTCGGTCAGTGTCAGCCTGAACACAGTAATCATCGCAAGCAGGGTCACGATCAAGGCGATCCCGTAGACACCAGCGGGTCCGCCGAGCGCCGCGTACAGCACACCGCCGAGAGCGGGTCCGAGAATCGTCGCGCCTTGGAAGGTCGTGGCGTTCCACGCTACCGCATTCGGAAAGACCTCAATCGGCACCAGCAGCGGCAGGAGCGATCTTGCTGACGGAGCATTAAAAGCGCGCACGATTCCGAGCAGCACCAGCACTGCATAGATCAAGCGGATGTCGCGAACTCCCATATGCGCGATCTCGAGAAGGAGGGCGTAGCAGATCGCGAATCCCACGTAGCAGACGATGACCAGAGTTTTGCGATTGAATCGATCGGCGGCGTGTCCGGCCGGCAAGAACAGGAAGACCACCGGCAGGAACTGCGCCAGGCCTGCAAGGCCAAGATCGAGAGGACGCAGCGTGATCTCGTAAATTTGCCAGCCCACCGCGACCGATTGCATCTCCAGCGCAGCAACCAGGAAAAAGCGTGCCACAACGAACAGCGTAAAGTTCGGGTAGCGAAAGGCAATCATCCCAGCGTGCGCATGCGGTTCGGACATGTTGTTCTAATTTGCCACAGGTTGGCATTCAGCACTCAGCCAGGTTTCCGAACGCTGCATCCGGCTGTTGACTTTTGCTCTTTCCTCTGTGAAGATTCGCAACCGGCAAGAAAAAGGAGGTCCGTATGCCGAATTATCTTATTCAAGTTGCGTATTCACGCGAAGGGTGGGAAGCATTGGTGAAACACCCACAAGACAGGATCGAGGAGGTTCGTCCGACAATCGAGGGCGTTGGAGGCAAAATCAGCAGCGCGTATTTTGCTTTCGGGGACTATGACGTGGTGCTCATCGCCGAACTGCCGGATAACGTCAGCGCCGCTGCCATCGCCATGGCGTTCGCGGGTGGCGGAGCCTGCAAAGCCGTGCACACCACGCCTCTCCTCACCAGTGCGGAAGCGGTGGATGCGATGAGAAAGGCAAGCGAGTCGGGATACCGTTCAGCCACGAGCAGTGCGCGCGCAGCTTAGCGGGACACACATCTATGCAGTGAACAGGCGGCCCAATGCGGCCGCCTTTCTTACAAGCAAGGGCATCGAATGTATCATGACCTTGGCTGAATGCTGAGTGCTGGCTGCTGAGTGCTTTTCATGCGCTTCGAATTCTTCATTGCGTCACGATATCTGCGCGCCAAGCGCAAACAGGCCGTCATTGGCGTGATCACCGGCATTTCCATCGCTGGGGTTGCGGCCGGTGTTGCGTCGTTGATCATCGCGCTAGCCATCAATAACGGATTTCGTCAGGACCTGCAGGAGCGCCTTCTCGGTTCGACCTCTCACGTCAACCTTCTGCGCACGATGGGTGACGGCATCCGCGATTGGCGGTCGTTGATGACCAACCTGCAGAAGCAGCCGCACGTGGTTGCGGCCGCGCCCGACATCTACGAGCAGGTACTGATTTCACTCGGGTCGCGAGCCAGGGGGGCGGTGCTGAAAGGAATCATCCCGAGCGAAGAGCGCAAGGTTAGTGATCTTTTGAAGAGCGTGAAGCAGGGTTCGGCGGACGCGCTGGAAGAAACGCCAAAAGAGATTATGGGAAGCGGACGCCCTCGCCAGCCAAACAGTACAGATCAGTCACAAAACTCGCCAACCGACGACGCGGATTCGCTGGCCGCCGTCGAGCAGCGGCGCGCTGCGATGCCTCCCATCATCCTCGGCAAGGAGATGGCGGACGAACTTGGCGCACACGTTGGCTCAACCGTGCTCGTCACCAGTCCGCAGGGAGAGCTAACTCCGTTCGGACTGGTTCCCAAATACACTCGCTATCGCGTGGCCGGGATCTTCGATTCGGGCTTCTATGACTACGACTCCTCGTGGGCCTTCACGCGGCTTTCGGATGCGCAGCGCCTGTTCGCACTTGGCGACGTCATCCAGATCATCGAGTTCAAGATTGACGATATCTACAAAGCTGCCGACGTCAGCCACGCGCTGGAGCAAGCAGCCGGGCCCGGGTTCATGACCACGAACTGGATGGAGCAGAACAAGCCCCTGTTTCACGCGTTAAAACTCGAGCGGCTCGTCACCTTCATTACGGTCGGACTGATCGTCTTCGTCGCGGCCCTGAACATTCTGATATCGCTCACCATGATGGTCATGGAGAAAACGCGCGATATTGCCGTGCTGATGTCGATGGGTACGCGGAAATCCCAAGTACGCAAGGTCTTCATCGCGCAAGGCGCGCTCATTGGATTGGTCGGGACCGCGATTGGGCTAATTCTCGGCTACGGTCTCTCGTGGATGGGCGGGCATTATCATTTCTTTTCGCTCGCGCCGGAGGTCTATTCGATTGACTACGTACCGTTCGCCCCGCGCGTGGCTGACGGAGTTCTGGTTGCGGTTGTAGCGATCGCAACCTCATTGATCGCGACGCTGTATCCTTCTTCATCGGCAGCGCGAATTCTGCCCGCGGAAGCGCTGCGCTATGAATAGTCCTTAAACGGCGGTTCGCATTATCCTTGATACATGGCCGATTCGCTCTATCTCAGTTTGTGGTTTGCGGACTTCAGCTTAGAGTCCATGTTCGCGCGCGCCCTCAGCATCATGCGAGAGTTTCCGGTTTCGCAATCGCGTCCGGGCGTCACTGCCTTAGCCGTTCATCCCGTGGCATGGGGTGAACCCACCATCCTCGAACAGCGATTTAATCCCGGGGCTCAGGCCGAAGAAGCAATCTCAGCCATGGCCGGCCTGTCGCACGAAGACTACGCATACGTATTCGAAGCCAATTGGGACCTGTGGACCCCGCGAGAAAGCACGGAGGAGTGGGCCCTTCAGCCATCCGTCGTGAAGTTCATCGCGCGCGGTGATGAGTTCGAGGACGGCGAATCCAAGACGCAAGGCGATATTCAGGTCGACTTTGGCATCGATGCCCCCTTCCTGCACGAGGAATTACAACTCTCCGGCGACGTGGAATCGCGGGTGCGGGCGAACGTGCAGTCTCTGGTGGACTTCATTAATCGGGTGGAAAAGAACGCCGGAACCAGCGCGCGGTTGCTGTGGTCGGAATCCGACGAAAACCTGGCGCAAAAGCTGGTCAGCCGGCTGCAAAAGGTTCAGTAGCTATTACGAAGGTGATTCCGTGCGGGCAGCGGGTTCCAGACTTACGGCATCCAAAAGCCCGCTATGCCAGCCCGAAAAAGGAAGTTGCAGGATGATGACGAGCCGCTGGTTCCGCACGGGCTGGTTGCTCAAGCTCTGGAGCCGGTAGAGGCCGATAGCTCCAATTCCACATCGGTCGAGGACAGTCGTGAATCTACCCAGGAACCTGGAAATGATCGAAATCAGGATCCTCGGCTACCCAAGCCTCCTCGTTCGACAGCAGCAGCCAATCCAGCCAAGCCATCTTCCGGACAACTTCTTCCTTGGCCCAAAGTAAAACAACAGCTTGGCGAGGGTCGTGCCCGCCTGACCGCAGCCTTTCCAGCTTTTCGAGCGCTCCCTAAACAAATTTCCGATCAGGTTGCCCGTATGAGAGCCAAATTGCAAGGCTCGCAACATTTAGGCCGAGTCAGCGCTTTTGCGACAAGCCGAGTTTCACAGGTTCGTGAAGAACTCAAATCGGTGCGCGAACACGCCATCCCAGAATTGCAAAAAGTCCGCGACTCCGCCCAAGTATCGGCAAAAGTGGCGCGTTTAAAGCAAGGCATTGCGACAACCGCAACAAACAGCAGGCAGGGGTGGCGAGAGTGGCGAACGAATGCCGCACCTCGGATTCAAACCATGCGGCAGGGTATATCGGCAGGCGCTAAAAACAGGATCGTGACCTTGAAAGGCTGGAAGGCAAGCGCCGCTCCTCACTTTCAAGCTGTTCAGCAGTACCTCTCAACGGGCATAAGAAGCAGCATCGAGATCCTGGGAGTTTGGAAGGCAGACGCCACCCCATATGTTCAAAGCGCGAAGCAGCGCGTTTCTGCAGGTGCAAAACGTAGTATCGAGGAAGGCCGGGGTCGGATCGCGAAGGCTGCAGAGCGAGCGCGGGCGCGCAAGGAGAGCCAGCCTCTAAGATTGCGCTCCGCCGGGATAGCTGAGCCACAGAAGTCTTCCATCCGGGACTTTAGACTGCGGATTCGGCTCGCCGGACTGCCGCTACAAATGCGTCTTGCAATCGCACGCGCGAAGCTCGAATGGCAACTGGGGCACGAGTCAGTGTCCAGAGATTCACGGCTCTGGAGTTCGGTCGCCTTAGGAGCACTCGCAGCATTGCTGGTGATGGGCCTGTTTTCGATGGCGCGGCATTTAGCCCAGGCATCGTTACCCAGCAATCGCGTGAGTGCGAACTCTTCGCGGGAAGCCACGGAGAGCGCCAGGAGCGCATCAATTCTTCCGCAGACGCTCACTCCCGCTGAAAAGCCTGCGAAAAATGCTTCTCGCAGGGTGCGCCCGGAAAATCCAGTGCTGAAAACCGCTGCCAAACCGCGAGTTCGCCGCAGCGGCGATTCCGATTACGTAGCCAAAGACACCTACGTGTACTACGGCAGTCGCAGTTCGAGATAACCTATCACGCGATCTGCGCGTGTTTGACTTCTGTGGTGTCGCACGCCCGGATGATGCAGTCACAGAGTTCACGCGCAGTCTGAGCGACCCACGGTTCGTTCATCAGGTCACGCCGAGCGTCCTGGCTGCTGTTGCCTATGATGTGGTGCTCAATCCCCTCCGCCAATCCATCCCAGCCCAAGTTCGGATCGTCCTGGTAGTCGGAACCGTGGAACATCACCACTAAGCCTGGATACGGCTTCGGCACATAATTTTTCTCAGCACGGATTAAAGTCCGCCACACGTACAGTGTGCGCATGCGGGCGGGAATGCGCACCCCAAGCTTGAACCAGACGGGATAAAACTTGGGTGCGATTTTTCCCCACTGCTTCACAACTTTGACTGACGCGATGCGATAGAGTGCCCGGACGGGATTTCTCAACAATGTAGTAAGTCTTTTGCTGGCCGCATTAACCGGCGGCTTCGGCTTTTGTGGCGCAGGGACTCTGCGATGGAAACGCAGTTCGGCCGTGAATTGAACAACTAGCGCCGCGGGCTCACCTTGGCGAACAAGTTGCTGCCCCATTTCGTAGGCAACGATCCCGCCAAAGCAATACCCCCCAAAGCAATACGGTCCCCTGGGCTGCAGTTTACGAATCTCAGCCAGGTAGTGGGCCGCGATCTCTTCCAGCGTCGTGTGCTTGAACTCGCGGCCATCCATCCCCTCCGGCTCGATCCCGTAAAAGGGCTGGTCGGGGTCCATTTTCGCGGCAAGCCTGTGCATGAACAATGTGCTTCCGGCTCCGCCGTGGACGCAGAAAAAAGGCGGCCGGGTTCCGGTCTCTTTCATCGGCACCAGCGTCGGGTAGTTCGCGCGTTTTTCAAGCGGCCTGATCTCGTTCGCGAGCAGTTCAACCGTGGGCGCATGAATCAGCGTCGTCAGCGGCAAATCTTTGCCGAAACTGCTCATGATCTTGGTAAACAGCCGCGCCGCCTGCAGGGATTTGCCACCAAGGTCGAAAAATCCGTCCTTTACCCCAACTGGCTTTATTCCCAACACTTCTTCCCACAGTGGAACGAGTTTTTTCTCGACCTTGTCGCGCGGAGCTACGTACTCGCGTTCGCGGTGGTAGTCGCCCGCCTGAGGCGCGGGCAGCGCTTTGCGGTCCACTTTGCCGTTCGCGCTTAGCGGAAATTCGTGCAGTGCAACCAAGGCGGGCGGAACCATGTATTCCGATAACTGTTTGCGCAGATGCTCGCGAAGCTCGGGCTGCGAAAATGCCTTGCCGGGCTTGGGAATGAAGTAGCCCACCAGGTATTTGCCTCCGAAGTCATCATCGCGCGCGGAGGCCACAGCTTTCTGGACGGCGGGATGCTGCTCCAGCACAGCTTCAATTTCACCCAGCTCGATACGAAAGCCTCGGACTTTGACTTGATGATCGACGCGGCCCAGGTACTCGAGATTGCCATCCGGTCGAAACCGCGCCACGTCCCCAGTGCGGTACATGCGCGCTCCAGGGCGTGAGGAAAACGGATCAGGCACAAATTTTTCAGCGGTCAGTTCCGGGCGATTGAAGTATCCGCGAGCCAAACCATCGCCGCCGATGTAAAGCTCACCTTCAGTGCCGTGGGGTAACGGTTCTCGATCCGGGCCCAGGACATATAGACTGGTGTTGGCGATTGCCTTTCCGATAGACACGTTGCGCTCGTCGCGGCCCTCTACGCGATAACCGGAGGACCACACCGTCGTCTCTGTGGGCCCGTACATGTTCCAAACCGACCCACATGAAGCGGCAAGTTTGCGTGCCAGCTCGGCAGACACTGCTTCGCCTCCCACGATCGCTTTCAGCTTACGGTCTCCCGTCCACCCCGCCTCGAGTAGAAGCTGCCACGTGGTTGGGGTCGCCTGCATGAACGTGGCCTTCGAGCTTGCGAGCAGGCTGCGCAAGAGTTTGCCGTCGAAAGTGGCTTCGCGGCTGGCAATCACCAGACGCGCGCCGGCGAGAAGCGGAAGGAAAATGTCGGGAACGGATAGGTCAAAGGAGATGGTGGTGATTGAAAGCAGAATGTCGCCGGGGCCGATCCCTGGCTCTGCGTGCATCGAGCACAGCAAATTCGCCAGGTTGCGGTGCTCAATCTGCACGCCTTTCGGCTTGCCGGTGGACCCAGACGTGTAGATCACGTAAGCCAGGTTCGATGGGCCCACTTCCGAGGGCACGGGCTCGTCACTTTCGTCTCTGATCAAATCCCACGACGGATCCAGGCAGAGAATTTCTGCCTGGGTGCGAGGCATCAGATTTAACAAGGATTTCTGCGTGATTAGGACTTTGGCGCCCGATTCCTCCAGCACATATTGAATTCTGCCCGCGCCAAAGGAAACATCAAGGGGGAGGTAAGCGCCGCCGGCCTTCAATATTCCCAGAAGCGCAATCTCCATTTCGAGCGAGCGCTCCATGCAGACACCGACCAACCCTTCCCGCTGCACTCCTTGCCGGCGAAGAACTCGAGCCAACTGATTGGCGCGCGCGTGCACTTCCGCGTAGGTGAGCGAACGTCCTTCAAATTCGACCGCTATGGAATTCGCGTGCTCCTGAGCAACGGCTTCGAGCAGTTCATGAACACACGCGTGGTGATGACGATCGAGGTCCCTGGGTGGTGAAACCTGGGTTGGGTAGACAGGATTGGGGGTGGGGGCCGACATTACGTTCCTTGTTGTCCCGAATGGCAAGCGGTTGGGCCAACGCCGACGTTAGATGATCCCCACAAGGCACATGGCTATGTTGAGCTGCGACCCTGCAGCTCTCGCGCACCCTGGGGAGGGTTTACCGAGACTCATACAGCAACTCTTCAGACGGCTAGGCGCGGGCTAAATCGTTGCCGCTACGGCGAGCGGATACTTCAATCGAAGATCCACCACGTCACATCAGGCACTACTGAACCCGAGATCGAGGCTGAGATTATACTGCGCCCTCGGTTAATTTCTTGTCAAAGTTTTGGGGCTTTTATCGGTGAAAACCCTTGTCCGTAGCCGGGTTTGGAAGCCAGACCCAGTACTGCGTTCGACCAAGACGGCTCCAACCGGAGAATGCCTTTGACGGCTCCGGTGCGGTCGCGATGACGGCTTTCGCTCCGTTTGTGGCGAACAATCCCAGAATCGCATTTTGATCATTGGATGGAGAGGTCCAGAACCTGTGGGCGTCGCCGATACCGACCTCTGCCACCACCTCTACCCGTGCTATGCGCTCAATTCCAAGATCGGTGACAGTCGCACTGATCCGCGCCACTCTATCGCCAGGGTTGATCCCAAGATTAGCCAGCTCTGCGGCACCAACGGCGTCCACATCCTGAAGATGAGAGGCTTGTAGATATCGCTGCGCGTTCGTCACAAAGACTGGTGCCAGCAGGCCAAGAATTGCAAGAATCGTTGTCGCAATAAGAACGCGCCGCCCGTTAAAAGAACGTAGATCGAAGCTGAACACCGCTCCCACAAACAGAAGAGCCAGGAAAGCGCCGATGTAGCGAGACTCGATGCGCAAAGGCACGTACATGGCAAGGCCCAACAGCCCGATCAGCCATATCGGACAAGCTTTCCGGAGCAGGCTCTTGAGTGGCGCACGAGCTCGTCGGGAGATCACTCCCATGACAACGATTAATAGAAGCACCGGGCTCAGTTGAACCATCGCTCGCGCCAGCTTGGGCACGTTTTGAAGGCAGGTTCGAAGCTGGTTCTTGGCAGCAAAACGAACATGGGCGCCGGCGATCCAGTCAGATGGATCGAAACGCAGAGGATGCGTAACCAACGAATCGTATGGAAACGCATACGCGGATGGATTCGAGTAGATCTTCCGTGGCGAGTGAACGAAGCCACCAGAGGCCAAGCCCGGGTCTTGCAGATACCACATCGGCCGCGCCTGATCCACGTAAACCAGGTAATTAAACGTACCGCTCTCACCTAACGTGAAGCGCCCGCGCGACAGCGACAACGGCACAAAATACAAGGCCCCGATCGCAAGAAAAATCAGTGACGAGACCGCAACCATTTTCAGCGCTGGCCGCCAATTTTTTACCGCAAAAAGAGTGGCTGCAAGAATGACTACGCCGAGCGGCAGCACGGGTACCTTTGCAAGAATTCCCGCTCCCAAAACAACGCCCAGCAAGCAGTACTCACTCCACCGTGCCTCGCGATCTTTCATGTGGAGCAGGATGGCGGATGCAAGGTAAACAAACCCAGACATCAGCATGTCGGCGCGCAGGCTCGTCAGAGTGATCTTCGCGATCGAACCCCACAGGAAAAGTGAGTACGCGACGGCGGGAAATATCCATTGCAGATCGGGTGCTGCCTCGATTTTCCGCATGGCTCGGCGCAGGAGGACCTCGAAGCACACAAATGCGAAAAGAAAGAATGCCAGGTTCAACAGGTGGCTGGCGACGATCTCATTCGCTGCAGAGATGTGGCACATTCGACGAAAAACACCCAGCAGAAATGGATACAGGGGGCTCCAGACTCCATTGATCAGCCGATGCCAGTCTCCACCGGGCATCACGCCGTCACTCATGTCGAGATAGGAGATTGCATCTGCCGAGACGTAGTAGCGAAACGCCCAGGATTGCAATGCGGCGAAAAAGATCCCGAAAATCCAGAATCCCGCTCGTAACCAGGCTAGAGAGATGGGGCTTCGATGAAGCTCTAACAGTTCCGGACCGTGCCGTTGCGGCTCAGGAAAGCGTAGGGGAACACTTTGCGTACTCACAACAGCTCACTTTGCGAAAGGATGGTTACTTCAAAGATACAAGCCGATTTACGACGTCTGAATAGTCTTTCTTCTCGAGGCCGTGTACCTGGCGGTTGTACTCGTCTACCTTCGATGAATAATTCATCGAGCAAAACTTGGGCCCGCACATCGAGCAGAATGCGGCCTCTTTGTAATAGTCGTCGGGCAAAGTTTCGTCGTGCATCGCCCGTGCGGTTTCTGGATCGAGCGACAACGCGAACTGTTTTTCCCAGTCAAACTTGTAGCGCGCGAAACTTAGCGCGTTGTCGCGATCTTGCGCGCCAGGGCGCTTCCTGGCGAGATCTGCGGCATGGGCCGCGATCTTATAGGCAATAATTCCGTCTTTGACGTCTTTTTCATTCGGAAGTCCAAGGTGCTCTTTGGGCGTCACGTAGCAGAGCATGGCCGCGCCATGCCAACCGATCATCGCCGCGCCGATCGCCGAGGTTATGTGGTCGTACCCGGGAGCGATGTCGGTGACCAACGGACCCAGGGTATAGAACGGGGCCTCGTAGCAAAGCTCGCGCTCCTTATCGACCTGCTCTTTGATCTTGTCCAACGGCACATGGCCGGGACCTTCGATCATGACTTGAACGTCGTATTCCCAGGCTTTTTTGGTGAGCTCGCCTAAAGTTTTGAGTTCCGCGAACTGCGCTTCATCGCTGGCGTCGGCGATGCAACCGGGACGCAACCCGTCCCCGAGAGAGAAAGAGACATCGTGCTTCGCGAAAATTTTGCAGATGTCGTCAAAGCGCTCGTACAGGAAATTCTGCATGTGGTGATGCGCCATCCATTGCGCGAGAATTGCGCCACCGCGGCTGACAATCCCTGTTATGCGTTTTGCAACCAGAGGCAGGTATTGAATGAGCACTCCGGCATGGATGGTCATGTAATCCACACCTTGTTCGGCCTGCTCTTCGATGACCTCGAGCATGATGTCAGCGCTCAGGTCTTCGATTCTCTTCACGCGCGAGATTGCCTCGTAGATCGGGACGGTGCCAATGGGCACCGGAGAGTGCCGCAGGATTGCTTCTCGGATGTCGTGAATGTCACCGCCTGTGGAGAGATCCATGACTGTATCGGCGCCATAGTGCACAGCAGTGTGCAGTTTGTTCAGTTCATCGCCGATCTCAGACGTTACGGCGCTGTTGCCGATGTTGGCGTTAATTTTGCAGAGCGAGGCCACCCCGATGCACATCGGTTCGAGCTCAGGATGGTTGATATTCGCAGGGATAATCATCCGACCCCGGGCCACTTCATCGCGCACCAACTCCGGCGCAAGATTCTCCCGCCGCGCCACGTAGTTCATCTCCTCACTGATAACCCCTTGCCGGGCATAGTGCATTTGGGAGAAATTGCCGTCGCGGCTTTCAGATTTGCGCTGAGCGATCCATTCGGCGCGCGTGTGCGAAGCGCCGTTTCCGTTGTGTGCGTTTCCGCTATGTCCGTTGGGGGAGGCCATGACTGACGATCCTGGGTGAAGGTAAGCGTCAATTATACGCGGCATTGCTGGCGGGGTTTTCGCGATTATCCGGCTTCGGTGGCACTGGCCTGTTCTGAATACTTCACCGGCCAGGTCGCACTGATAAACCCCAGGCCGTACACCAGGCCGATGACCGAGAAGCCCGCGATCAAGTTGACCTGCGCGACCGCGCCAACAAGATACGACTGAACAACCTGCAGCGCCGTGCCGGCTGCATAGAACGTGTTTTGCACGCGTCCCATGAAATGCTGGGGCACGTGCTCCATCAAGCTGGTATTCAGCGCGACGCCGGTGATGCCGCGGCCTGAACCCATCAGCGCATATACGACTACAGCAAGCGCGAAGACTGGCATGGTTGGCGCCGCGATCATTAGAACGGTCAGCACTCCGAGAGAAATTGCGATCGAACGCCGCGCCCCGAACCTCTTCATACACGACGGGGCATAAAACGAGCTTACGAATGCTCCGGTGGCCCATCCGAAGTTCAGCCAGCCATAGCCAACGGCTCCGCGATGGAAAATCTGGTCGCTCAGCGGTGCGGTCACCACGCCTCCGGTCATCATGGCAGAGAGGAACAGCGCCCAACTCAAACCCAGCAACGCGATTTCCCGATGACCCTGCAAAAACTTGATTCCTTCATGCATCTCGCGGAAGAATTTGGCGAATGCACTTTCGGCGGCAATGAGATCGGAACGCAACTCGGCCGGCCCAGGCACGACATGCCTTCCCTTGCGCACGGCGAAATAACAGAGGAAGGAAATCACGTAGGTGGTGACGTCGATCAGCAAGACGCCGCCAAGATGCAGGTGGTTGTACACGAAGCCCACGACAGCGCCGGCCATAAGCCACCCACCCTGGACTCCGGCAAGCAGAAACGTGTTTGCGTGCACGAACTCGTCTCCCGGTGTGAGTTCCTGGATCAGCGCGGTGATAGTGGGCCAGAAAACCCAGAACCCGGCAGCCACGAATGCGGCCATGCCATAGAGCTCCCAGACTCTTGCCTTGCCCGCAAATGCGAGCAGCGCGATGCCGAGGATCACGACGGCGCGAAGAGCGTCAAGCAGCATGACCAAACGCCTGCGGTCTTCGCGATCGATGACAACGCCTGTAAATGGCAGAAGCAGCAGCGCAGGGATTGTCTGAACGGCGACCAGCGTTCCCAATGCAACTTTGGAGTGGGTGGCCTGCAAGACGTACCAGGCGACAGCAGTTGTGTTCATGCCGCTGCCCAGCATCGAGACGACATTGGCAATGAAAACGAAGCGCAACGGCTTCTGCTGCAGGATGGAACGCATGAACTACTTTAAGCAATCGCGGTGAAGTTCCTCAACCGTTGGGAATCGTTTTGCGCTTGGAACAGAGTGAAGCGTACGATTAGGCATTGATTCGATATGAACAAGGGCTCTCTTCGTCGGGCGGTAGAAAAAGCGATTGCGGAATTCATCAGACGCCGTCGCAAGGGCGAACCCGAACAACCTCAAGATCCATACGCTTACGTCACCGCCCCTAAGAAACCACGTCCCCATCAAGGCAGCGCCGCCGCAGTACTGGACCTTCCGAACGAATAGTCCTGACTGCCAATCCAGCATCTCCTCTTGCATCCGGGCCGATTCAGAGCTAGGATTCGGCGCGCAAGCCTGGAGGCTCCCATGAAATCACTTTGCGCGTGGTTACTTGCTTCTCTCTTATCCGTCAGTCCAAGCATGTTCGCGCAGGTCGAAAGGCTCGTTATCCCTGCCGGCACGCCTGAGGACAAAGCGCTTGCCGCGATCAACGCCGAACAGGACGCGCAGAAGCGCGTCGCCATGTATCAGGATTTCCTCCAGCAATTCGCGTCCAATCCAGCTGCGGTTGCTTATGGCAACTGGCAACTCTCGCAGTTCTACCAGACGAGCGGCGATCTGCAGAAGGCAGCCGAGTATGGCGACAAGGCAGTCGCCGGAGCACCCCACAATCTCGACATCCTGCTTTCACAAGTCACGATTGCGCAGGGAGTCAAAGACAACGCCCGCATGTTCAAGTACGCCATCCAGGGTGGGGACGTTTTCGACTCAATCGCCAAGCAGCCCAAGCCTGCCGATATAAGCGACGAACAATTCGCTCGCACTGTCGCTTCTGAAAAAGAAGAAAGCCAGAGTTCGTATGAGTTTTTTGAAAGCGCCGCGTTTAATGCGATCGCGACCGAGAACGACGGCAAAACGCGCATGGATGAGATCGATCAGTTCACCTCAATATTCCCGAAATCGAAGTTTGATGAGCAGATCGCTTCTTACGCGATGCTGTCGCTTTCGCAATTGAAAGACAACAAACGCCTGAACGAATACGCGGAAAAAGCACTCGCAGCGAACCCAGATAATATCCCGGCCCTACTTCTGATCGCGAACGCATACGTGGACAGCTCCGAAGCCGGCAGTGCGACCAAGGCTCTGACGTACGCGCAGCGAGCCATCGTCGCGTCCAAGGCCGACGATCCAAACGCCGACAAGTCGAAGAAGATTTCAGCCGGCGTAGCCCATTCGATCGCCGGGCGTGCCTATGCCAAGCAAGAGAAGACGGCGCAATCGATCACTGAGTTGAAATCAGCAACCGCTCTGCTCAAAGGTCAGGACGACCAACAGTACGGAGTGGCGGCGTATTACCTCGGCTGGAACTATGCAAAGATAAGTCGCCTGACGGAAGCGCGAGCGGCGCTGAATGAGGCTGCCGCAGTCGCAGGGCCGGGCCAGCAACCCGCCAAAGACCTATTGACCAAGGTCAACACAGCGCGCGCGGCCGGCAAGTGAGCTTACTTTCGCGCTAGTTCGTTTGAGAGTAATTGAGCTTTGACCGCCAGAGTATGCGCTCGCGGAATGTCGCCCTCGTCCGAAGCCGCTTTAGACTGGCGAACGTAAGCGTTGACCTGATCGAGCATGCTCTGCTGAGCAGGAGTGAGTTGCTGTCCTGAGACCTTCTTCAGGTTGGCATCGGTGGTCGCCAGGAGCTGGCTGGTTACTGTTCTCTGGCTCTGGGCCTGTTGATCGTTGCCCCCTGGAGAAATCTGCGTGGTACTTTCTCGCAAACCGCCATTCCGAACCACCACTTTGCCGCTTGAATCCGTGGATTGGGTCTTCGAAGAAGTCGTTCTCTTCTTTTTGGTTGATTTCGATTTCGCCGTGGGGTGCGGCTTCGGTTGTGAGGTCTGATCCGGCGGCGCTTCCGTTGGAGGAGCCTTCTGCTCGGTCCCTTGCTCCTTCGACAGACCCCGGTCTGGTGTGGCCTCATTCGGCTGGGCCGGCCCGCTCTGCGGCGGCGCGGCGTTTGGCGCCTGCGCAGGCGGCTGAGTTTGCGGCTGGTCTTTAGGCGATTCCTGCTGTGGCGCGTTCTGGCTGGGCCCTGCTGGCTCGTTCTGAAATTGCGCGGCGCGCGCAGGCTGAGACGACGATGGACTTTGAGTATCTTGTCCCTTAACCCCCACAACGAAGGCAGAGAGCAAAATCACAACGAAAGCGAAATTTGAGAAAGGGACGCCCATGAGATTGCTCTACGTGCGTGCGGTAGCTTCCTCCAGCGATGGCACCCGGCTCGCAGCTAATGGTAATCGCAGCCGGAACGTGGTGCCTTTGCCGGGGCCGGATTCGAAATCGACTGAGCCGTAGTGCCATTGCATGATCTGATAAGTTTGCGCCAGACCGATGCCGCTGCCGGTTTTCTTGGTTGTGAAATAGAGCTCGAAAATCTTGTCCTGAATGTCGGCAGGAATCCCGGGGCCTTGGTCGCGAATCTCGGTCACAACCGTGTCGTCCTCTCTCTTGGCGGACAGCGTGAGCGTGCCTCCGTTGGGCATCGCCTGAACGCCATTGAGGACCACATTCAGAATCGCCTGCTTGATGAAATCGACGTCGATCTTGACCGGTATTGGATCCGCCGGCAGCTCGCTTGAGAACTTGACTCCATGCTGTTCGGCGTCGGGCGAAGCCAGCAGTGAGACATCATCCAGCACAAGCCGAAGGTCGGTCTCTTCCACGTGCAGATCGCGCGGACGGGTGAAGTCGACAAGAATCTGCACCACGCGGTCCAGGCGGTGGATTTCACTGTCAATAATATCCACATGCCGCGTTGTGTCGGGATCGAGCTGCTGTAATTTATTGCGAAGCAACTGCAGGTGCAGCACGATAGCGTTGATCGGGTTCTTCACTTCGTGAGCCACTCCGCGGGTCACGCGGCCCGTGGCGGAAATGCGCCGTGACAACTCGATTTCGTCTTCTATGCGCCGGGCGGATTCGGCGTCACGCATGGTCAGCAGCGCGCCAATCTGTGTTCCCTTCTCCTGAATAAAATCCAGCGACACCTGCACCCGGCGGCCATTCGACGCTTCGATTTCTTGCGCTTCCACGCTGTGGTGCAGCCGAAATGCATCAAGAATGACGCCACCGAGCGCCGACTCAGCCGGAAAAATCTCCTTTACCGTGTGCCCCAGCAATTGGCCCCGTGACCGGCCAAGGAAGCTTTCGATCGCCGCGCTTACCAGCACCACCCGTGAGTCGCGGGTGAACAACATCAGGCCGTCCTGAAGGCTGGTCATGATCTGGTCCACATTGTTCTTCAGGGCAGAAAAGATTTCGCGCGCGTCGCGCATCTGCTTTCCCAGATGCGCAATCTTCAGGCTGACCTTGCCGTATTCATCTGCGTCCTCAGCCGCGGGTGTGATCAAGTCCGTTCCACTGCTTTCCGCCATTCGGTCAAGGCTGCGATTGATGTGCTCCAACGGGCCGAGCGCAACATGGGAAAGTAACGCTGCCAGGACCAGCGAACACAAGACAGCGATGCAGGAAAGCGCCAGCTGGCGCTGCAGCCGCGGCGTAAGTTCGCTACGAAGAAAAATTGTGGAAACACCGACGTGAATGCTGCCAAACGGCTGGCCGTTCAAGATCAATGGCAGATGAACGTCATAGAGCGTTGGCGGGTTATAAACCATTCGGAGTTTCTGCCGGAAGTTGGCCTGCTGCAACTGCGAGAAATCCGGCCGCCCGGCGATTTTCTTGCCGATCAGGTTGGGATCGGTGTCGAGGATCGCTTTGCCGTCGGAATCTAATACGGCGACATCGTAAACGGTTGGGAAGCTGCCAACGACGGAATCAAGAACGGTATTCAGATCGCGGTCCGTCCCGAGGTAGTAAGCAACCGCGCGTCGAACGGCTTCCGGGTTCGTTGTGTCCACGCGTGTGCTGCTAAGGTCAGGAGCAGCATTCGTGGCCAGGTATGCTATCTGCTGCGCAACCACCGCGGCGTTATCATGCGTGGTGTTGATCCCTTGCCTGAGGATTTGAGCAATGTAGAGGTACGACGCTCCTGAAACGATCGCCGCCACCATCAAGGTGATCGCAAGTACGATTTGGGTCCGGCGGCGCATGGGAAGCTGCTATTAGCTCTCGGATCCGAAAACACACGCAATGAGACAAAGTTCTGGCGCAGTACAGGTCATCACGGCTCCGCCACTCCTTCGGCTTCCTCGCTGCGCGAGCCGTCGCTGCTGCTTGAACTGCCATACTCCTTCAGCTTGTTGTGCAGAGTCTTCAGGCTGATTCCCAGGATTTCGGCTGCGCGGGTCTTGTTGTTGTTCGTGGACTCGAGTGTTTTGATGATGAGCAGCCGCTCGGCTTCGCCAACCGTCGTCCCCACGCCGACCCGGATCGAGTCCGCGTCGTCCATGGATGGACGAACCGGGGCATGGCCGAATCCCGGCGGCAGGTGCTTGGTCTCAACCACAGCGCCATCGCACACGATCACGGCGCGCTCGAGCGTGTTGCGAAGTTCGCGGACGTTGCCGGGCCAGGAATAGTTCTTGAAGGCGTTGAGAACTGCTTCACTCACCGTTGCCACGCGCCGGCTGTGCTTGGAACTCATCTCCGAAAGCAATGCATGCACAAGGTCCGGAACGTCCTCGCGGTGCTCGCGCAGTGGAGGCATATGAATGTTGAACACATTCAGGCGATAGTAAAGGTCGTTGCGCAGTTCGCCGCGCGCCACTGCTTCCTCGGGGACCTTGTTGGTTGCGGCGAGCACGCGCACGTCGACGGTGGTTTCCACCTTGCTGCCGAGACGCCGCAACTTGCGATCCTCGAGGACGCGAAGCAGCTTCGCCTGGGTGGCGATCGGCATCTCGCCGATTTCGTCCAACAAAAGAGTGCCACCTTCAGCCAGTTCGAAACATCCCGTGCGACGTTCCAGCGCGCCGGTGAAAGCGCCTTTTTCGTGACCGAAAATTTCGCTTTCGATCAGCGTCTCGGGGATTGCTGCGCAGTTGATAGCGACAAACGGTTTCGGGCGCCGGGAACTGAGTTCATGAATGGTCCGGGCCACCAATTCTTTTCCGGTGCCGCTGGCCCCGGTGATTAATACCGACGCAGTGCTGGGCGCGACCATCTCAATGAGACGGAAAATTTCCTGCATTTTCTTTGATGGCCCAACCAGCGATCCCAGAGATCCGGCATCCCGAAGTTTTCTTCGCGTAGCCTCAAGTTCAACTCGAGCACCAAGGAGCGCCGAGGCATTCTGAAGAATGGTCCGCAGGCGGCTGGTATCGATTGGCTTGGTTATGTAGTCGTATGCACCGATGCGCATCGCTTGCACTGCGCTGTCGATCGTTCCCTGGGCGGTGACGACGATCACAGCCGTGGTCTGGCTGTCGCCGGAGATTTTTTCCAGCAATTCCAACCCGCCCAGCCTGGGCATTTTCAGGTCTGTGATGACAATACCCGGAGACCAGGAGAGAACTTTCTCATAGCCATCCTGCCCATCGTGTGCGGTTTGGGCGGAATATCCCCAGGAGGAAATCAGTTCGGCCAGCCCGGTGCGCTCATTTTCTTCGTCTTCTACGATCAGTACTTTTTCGTTATTCATGAGAAACCTTAATTATTCAGGGACGCCGCGTCCCTAGCAAGGGGTAGGGCCAGTTAAGAGTGCCACTAATTTAGTATGGATGCACGAAACCCATGCCTGAACCGCCGCTTTGGGGAGCCCCAGACCAGGCCGCCCGCCTCGCCGAATTGACCGCGGAAACGAACGATCGCGCGAAAGAACTTCCTCTGCGTCGTGACGTCCGCTCGCTGGGCACCTTGCTGGGCCGCGTGCTGGTCACGCAAGGTGGCGAAGAACTCTTCAGGAAAGTAGAGCAACTGCGGAAGCTGCTGATTCAGTCCCGGGCGCGCGGCGGCGGATCGCAATCCGACACCGCGGAAATGCGGGAAGCACGCGAGGTGATCGAACAGCTAAGCATCCAGGAGGCCCATGGCGTTACTAAGGCGTTCGCGATTTACTTCGAGCTGGCAAATCTCGCTGAATCCAATCACCGAAAACGACGCCGGCGTGCCGCTAGCTTATATCCTGATCAACCGCCTCTTGCCGGTTCATTCCGGGGAACGCTCCTCAGATTGCGCGATTCTGGAATGACGGTCGGCCAGGCGCTGGATGCGCTGAAAAAAATCAAAGTCACTCCGGTGTTTACAGCTCATCCGACCGAAGTAGCCCGGCGCACCGTCCTGCTCAAGCGTCGGCGGATTGCCAAGCAGTTGCATCGCTTGGATCGCCTGCCCCTTCCCGACTTAGAGGCACGGCTGCTGGAAGATGAAATCACCACCGAGATTACGGGCTTGTGGCAGACGGATGAGGTGCGCGTGCAGCGGCCGCAGGTGACTGACGAAATTCGCATGGGGCTGGACCACTACCCGATGTCGATCTTCGAGAGTCTGCCGCGCGTGTATAGCGAGATTGGAGAAGCGTTTCGAGAGGTCTATGGAACGCAGTTCAGCTCCGCACAAATACCGGAGGTCCTGTCATTCGGCTCCTGGATAGGCGGTGATCGCGATGGAAACCCTTACGTGACCGTTGAAAGCACCACCGACGCGCTCGAGCGGGCCCGCAACACCATTCTGGGCCACTACATTTCTGAGATACAACGCGCTATCGAGCAGCTCAGCTCTTCCTCGCGACAGGTGCACCTGCTGCCGGAGCTCGAGGCAAAACTGAACCAATACATTGCTGACATGGGAGACGAACCCGCACACCGCGGGCGGGTTTCGCCGACAGAACGCTATCGCCGCTTTCTGAGCTATGTAAATGAGAAGCTGCGGCAAACTCGTGAGGCACACTCGGCGCCGCAATCATACCGTTCGGCCCGCGATTTCGAAGACGACCTGCAACTCATCTATCAGAGCCTGGCGCAAAATCGCGGGGAAAACATCGCTGGCTTGGCTCTCGACCCACTCATACGAAAAGTGCTCAGTTTCGGATTTCATCTGGCCACGCTGGACATCCGCCAGCATGCGAAAGCCCACAGGCAGGCGCTTGAGGCTCTCGCCAGCTCCTCGCGGCGCGACGCAGTTGGTGGGCAGGCAGCAGATTCGACGGCCGAGAGTGTTCTCAGCACCTTTCGCGCGATACCCGGTTGGAAAGCTAATTTTCCGGCAATCGCCATCCGAAACTATGTCATCAGCGGTGCCGAATCCGAAGATGACATTTTCGCGTTCCTGAAACTCGCAGACGCCACTGGCGTACATCTCCGCGCATCTGGCGCAGATCCCGGACTGATGCCGGTTCCACTGTTTGAGTCGATTCAATCGCTACGCGACTCCGCAGCGATCATGGAAAAGGTGTGGAGCCATCCGGGATATCGGCGTCTGCTCGATTCCTGGTCGGGCTGGCAAGAGGTAATGCTCGGATACTCGGACTCGAATAAAGACGGCGGCATGCTGACCAGCATCTGGGAGTTGTACAAAGCACACCGCGCATTGCACCAGGCTGCGCGCAGGCACGAGGTCAAGCTGAGGCTGTTTCACGGGAGAGGCGGGACGGTTGGTCGTGGCGGCGGGCCCACGCATGCCGCGATTCTTGCGCAGCCGGCAGGAGATTTCTCCGGGCAAATAAGAATTACTGAACAGGGCGAAGTGCTGAACTGGAAATATTCCGATCCGGTGCTCGCGGAGTGGAACCTGGAAATCATGGTGGCAGCTTCGCTCGAATCGCTCTCGCGTTCAAGCTCTGCTGAATCGAAGTCCGATGAACACTGGGCCGGGCCGATGGAACAGATGTCGCAAGACGCGTTCGCTTTTTACCGCCGGAACATCGCGGAGAATTCGGACGTGCTCACGTATTTCGAGCAGGCCACACCAGTCAATGAACTTGAGCACGCCCAGATCGGCTCGCGTCCGGCACGCCGCTCGCATGGCAGACGGCTCGAAGACCTGAGGGCAATACCCTGGGTCTTCGGCTGGATGCAGAGCCGACACGCGTTGCCGGCATGGTTCGGCGTGGGGTACGCGCTCGAGCGCTTTGCCAATCAGGGGGAAGAGGCGGAGCGATTGTTGCAGGATATGGTGGTGAACTTCCCGCTTTTCAATGACCTCATACGCAACGTTGAGCTTGCCATGGCGAAAGCGGACTTTGCTGTCGCGCGCGTCTACGCGTCACTTGTAGGAGACGAGAGATTGCGTCAGCGCGTCTGGACGATGATCGCGGAAGAGTTCGAACGTACGCTTCGCATGCTCCTGCTGGTCAAGCAACAAGAGAAACTTTTGGAGAAGAATCGGGTATTGTCACGCTCCATTCGGTTGAGAAATCCGTATGTCGATCCGATGAGCCTCATCCAAGTGGACCTCCTACGAAGGAAACATCTAGGGGATAACACGGAGGCACTGAATTACGCGCTGGGCGCGACAATCAACGGAATCGCCGCGGGCCTTCACAATACCGGCTAAGCGGCAAATCGCGTACAATCTTCACGCTCCTGCTGGATATATCCCCGTTTTGCGTAATTTTTGCGCCTTAGTTTTTGGCACAGAAGTGTTACATAAAAACACCCTGGAAACCTTGATCGCAAGGTTAAACACCGATTAGTCTCTACCAGAATTTCCCTCAGTATTTCGCTGGAGACGTTTTCAAATGAGACTGTATTTGTTTTCCCTAATATCTTTATTCGCACTTACTTCGGCTGGGTTCTGTCAAAAGACCGTTTATAACCTGCAAGCACAAAAGGGATGGCAAGGCTTTGCCCTGATGCCTTCCAAGTATTTAATCTGTGGCACCTGCTCCGCTACGGGCACGAAAATCAATTGGTCTAGAACTCCGGGAGTATCCTCGCCTTCATTGAGCGGCAAGGCTGCTCAACACAAAATCGACGGGACGACCTCGTACGCCGACGTGTTGTGGAACAACCACATCATCGGCGATTTCTCTTCACAGGGAATTCACGATTACAACCATACCCTGGTTCCAACCCTGCACAACTTCGTTTATGACGTGCACTTCTATGTCACCAACCTGTCCCTCTCGCAAGCCCTGGAGTTCGACATCAACCAGTTCGTGGGCGGGAAGTCATTCATCTGGGGACACGAATGCCGCCTTTCCGACGGACACGAATGGGACACATGGAACAATGTGAAAAAGCACTGGGTCCCAACCGGTGTTCCCTGCTACCCGAAAAACAATGCGTGGAACCATCTGATCATCAAGGCGCAGCGAACATCCGACGGAAAGCTGCTTTTCAAGTCCATCACGCTGAACGGAAAGACTGCAAACCTTAACATCCGCAGGTCGCCGAACACGACGAGTTGGCATGGCGTCACCATCAACTACCAGCAGGACCTCAACAAGTACGCAAAGGGCTACTCGATTTGGCTTGACCGCTTGAATTTTACTTACTGGTAAAAAGAATCTCCGCAAAAGAGAAAAGCGCCTTGCTGGAGTGAGGCGCTTTTCTCTTTCAGAGCTGTTGGGATGCTCAGTTGTTGAAATCAATGTAATTCGGCAGATACCTCCGACTAAATCAGGTTCACGCTGTAAAATATGCGTGAGATTCTTACATCCGATTACGATTGCTGCGGAGTTCAAATGCCGATTTTCGAATATGCGTGCAAGAGCTGCGAACATGAATTTGAGGCCTTGGTTTTCGGCAACGAGAGGGCATCCTGCCCAAAGTGCCACAGCAAAAGCCTGGCTCCGAAACTCTCCGTGTTTGCCGTTTCCGCAAAAGGCGGCTCAACATCTTCTGCACCTGCAATGGGCCCCTGCGGCTCGTGTGGTGACCCTCGCGGCCCGGGCGCTTGCTCCCTGGGCGACATGGATTGAGCTTAAGCCTCTATTTTTCAGTAGCTTCCAGTAGCACCGCAGTACCCAATCACGAATAACGCCAGTAAGTTTTCATCCCAGCACTCCTCCGGCAGAATTGCATTTCGGGGGAGAAGCCAAATGGATCGCCGTCGCACTGCACGGATCGAGGTACAGCTGCCGGTTGAGGTCTGGGGAATTGACGCGCATGGTCAGGCATTCATGGATCCGGCCATCGTCAGCAATATGAGCACAGGCGGCCTCATCATTGAAGGGCTTCGGCGCAAGATTCGCGGCGGAGAGCTTCTCGACATCCGCATGGGCAAGGACAAGGCACAATATCGTGTGGTCTGGGTTGGCGGGACCGGGACGGGCAAAATTGGACAGTTGGGCATGCAGCGGGTGACGGTTGAGCCATTCATTCCGCAATCCGTCCTCGCCTGTTGCGCCCAGGCTGCCGGCAGCTGTTAGCCTTTCAAGCACACTCCTCGCAAGTCACTGCATAAGCGGTATATACTTCCCTCCACTGTTCTATTTCTGTGCCGTGGCGAACGGCGCCCAGAAACAGCGCTATAGGTAGTAACGAGGGGCCCTTCCCAGGGCAGCTGAATGCAGGATCCCAAGCACGGGTTTGATCCCGATTCACCGACACTCGCTGGTGCCGCCGAGGGAGAGCACCATGCCGGGGCCGCGGTTAAGACTCCTGGCGACTCTAGTTCGCCTTCATCGCAAGACCTGGCGACCATCGCCGATGCCGGGCCGATTCCTGGGACATCTCCTGCAAAACCCCAATCCGAGTTCTCCGGCTCGAGCGCAATCTTCGCCCCGGGAACTCTGTTGGGCGCTCGCTACCAAATCTTGAAAATTCTCGGCCAGGGAGGCATGGGAGCGGTTTACCAGGCTCGCGATCAGGAACTTGACCGCACGATTGCGTTGAAGGTCATTCGGCCCGACCTGGCTTCGAATGCAGGCATTCTGCAGCGCTTCAAGCAGGAACTCATTCTTTCCCGCAACGTAACTCACAAAAACGTGGTGCGAATCTTCGATCTCGGAGAAGCCGAGGGAACGAAGTTCATCACCATGGAGTTCATCGAGGGCGAGGACCTTCGCGGTGTTCTTCGTCATCACGGAAAATTTTCGGCACGAAAAGCGGTTGCGATCGTTCAGCAAATCTGTCGCGCGCTCGAAGCCGCGCACAGTGAAGGCGTTATCCATCGCGATCTGAAGCCGCAGAACATCATGCGCGATCCGCAAGGCCGCATTGTGGTCATGGATTTCGGCCTTGCCCGATCGCTCGAATCGGATGGCATGACGCAAACCGGCGCGCTCGTCGGCACCCTCGAATATATGTCGCCGGAGCAGGCGCTGGGCTCGCCGCTCGATCAACGCTCTGACCTGTTTGCAGTGGGCCTGATCTTTTACGAGCTACTCACTGGAAAGACTCCATACAAAGCAGACACCGCCATCGCCAGCCTCATGAAGCGCACCCATGAGCGCGCCGTTCCCGCATCGGACGTGGATTCGAGCGTTCCGGTTTCGCTCAGCGCGATTGTCAGTAAATGTCTGGAGCGCGATCCGAAGGAACGCTATCAGAGTGCGGCCGACTTGTTACGTGAACTTGAAGCATGGCTGGCCGATCCGGCGGCGCAAGGATCTCACGTAAGCACGGCGACCCCGCCGCCGATTACACACGTGCCCAGCTCTGCTGTTTCCGGACCTCGCAGCGTACAGATCTCCTTGAACCTGCCCAGTCAGCGTTCATGGATGTGGGTGTCGATTGTGATCGCTGCGATTGCCCTGTTCTTCGTAATCCCGTTCACCCGCCACCTGGTGTGGCGTCCTGCCGTTGAAAGCACGGGAACGGTCGAGGTAGTCCCTGACCTCAGCAAAGGAAAATATATTGCCGTGCTGCCGCTGAAAGTTCTCGGCGATGAGAAGTCGCTGCGTTATGTCGCGGACGGGCTGGTCGACGCGCTCTCTGCCAAAATGTTCCAGCTGCAGGCGGTTCACGTAGCCTCCTCGGCAGCTGTCGAGAAAGCAACCGCAACAGATCAGCCGATCGCCAAGATCGCCCGCGAGGTCGGAGCGAACCTGATCCTTCAGGGCACAGTCATGGGCAGCCCTGACAGGCTGCGAATCACGTTCAACCTGGAAGACGTGGCCGGAAACCGGCGCATCTGGACACAGGAATTCTCCGGCGTTACCCAGGACCTGCTGACCATCGAAGACCAGATTTATACATCTCTGGTTGTGGCGCTGGAACTGCGGCCTTCGAGCGAGGAACTGGCCAAGACCGGCGTGCACCCGACCGAGAACACCGATGCGTACGATCTTTACCTGAAGGGCCGGGACGCGTTGCGTGGAACCGCCGGCACACGCGACATTGAATCCGCTATCAATTTATTCGAGAGCGCGCTCCGTCGCGACGGGAACTTCGCGCTTGCATACACCGGTCTAGCTGACGCTGACCTGCGTCTGTATAGAGCGTCGAAAGATCCCATCTACGCAGAGAAAGCAGTAGCGGCCGCGCAGAAAGCCGGCAACCTGAATCCGAATCTGGCTGAAGTCCACCTATCGCTCGGGAGTGTCTATAACACAACTGGCAAGAGTGCTGAGGCGGTCACGGAACTGCAAAAGGCGCTGGCGTTGTCACCCAACTCCGACGATGCCTATCGTCGTCTCGGCGACGTTTATCGCGCCGGCGGACACAAGGGCGAGGCGGTCGCCGCTTATCAGAATGCTGTCAATGCCAACCCTTACTACTGGTCGAACCATAACACTCTCGGGGGCGCGTACTTCCAGTTTGGCGAAACCGAAAAAGCTTTGCAGGAATATCAGAAAGTCGCCGAGTTGGCCTCCGACAACCCCATCGGATACCAAAACCTCGGTGCGGTTTATTTCCGCGTCGGGAAATGGAACGATGCGATTACAGCGTTCCAGAAATCGCTCGAAATTCAGCCGGACGCCACTGTATACGCCAATATAGGAACGGCCGACTTTTTCCTCAAACGTTACGACGAGTCGATCAAGATGTTCCAGAAGGCGGTCGAACTCAGCCCACGCGACGAAGAACTAATGGGCGACCTCGCGGACGCTTATCGGGCCGCCGGGCAGAAGGACCAAGCAAACGCCGCCTACGACAAGGCCATCCAGCTTGCGTTCCAGCAATTGCAGGTGAACCCCAAGCTGGCTCCGGTAACTGGACATCTAGGTCTTTACTACGCCAAGAAAGGCGACGCTGCGCACGCGCTCATCTACATCAGGCAGGCGCGCTCGCTCGATGCGGAAGATCTACAGCTTCTCTACTATGAGGTCGAGGTCCAATCCTTGGCTGGGCATCAGCAGGACGCAATCGCCACTTTGCGGCAGGCATTCAAGAAGGGATATTCCCCCGAAGAAGCAATGAGCGACCCCGAACTCGGGTCGCTCAAGTCACTGCCAGAATTTACCAGACTCGTGAGCCAATTTTCCGCGAAGAAAAACTAAACTACGAGCTTCGCGCGCTTCCTGCGGATATAAATGGCGCTGGCTCCCGTGAGGAGCAGGACCATGGTTCCCGGTTCAGGCGTATTGGCTACCACGTTGAACTGCAACCCTCCTGGCCAGCATTGCGGCAGGCATTGCAGCTGAATTTCAAGAACTCCCCCGTTCGGAATTCCGGTGAGTCCAGGGCCGGCAGTCAGAACGATCTGCGCGCCAGATTGTCCAAATGGATTAAGGGTACACAGAAAAGCTCCGGGCGCGGAGCAGGTGATGTTGGCCGCAGGCACCGCAAGCTCCGTGATAATCATGCTGGTCCAGTTTTGTCCTGAACCGTTCAGGAAGTGCAGCAAGCCAGAGCCTGACGCCGGAGCGTTGAACGTGAAGCTGTTGCTGGTGATGACCGGGCACGGCTGCGTGCAAACCGGGTCTCGGATGATGATGCCGGGATCGAGGGAATTCGCGCTGGCACAAACCGACAACAGCGCCAACACTATGCCACCCAGAAGTAGTTTGGCTAAAGTTTTCACGACGCAGGCTCCTTACTTGAAGATCAGCAGTGTGGTGCCTCAGATGCGCAAACTCACGCACCGACGGGGGAGTGGCTTCCCTAGTATGGCGGGCGAAAAGGAGCTGTCAAGGACAATCTTGAACGATCTGAGGATAATCGGTCGTTAACTACGCGTCCTGTGCAGGAATTTTCATTTGCAGAGTAGCAACGGATTCTGAAACTGCAACTTTTTGCGCGTACGCGGTTATCGACGCTGACATTGCGCCCGAGCCTCAGTTTCCAATATTCTGCCCTCACCGAAGGGGGAGATCATGCGGCTTGGATGGGCTGTGCTAACGACTGTCCTGATGATGGCTTCAACAACTGCCGAGCAGCAAATGAGAGCGCTTCAGTTGATGCCATGGCCGCAGAGCTTGAAAAGCCAGTCGAATGGCGCGCAGCTCATCATTCAAAATTCGTTCCCGGTTTCTATTTCGCAATCGACGGATCCGCATTTACCCAGGGCAGTTGCAATCTTTCTTAATGATTTGCGGCGGCACACCGGTTCCTTGCCGCTGGACTTCACATACGATCCGTCTGGCAATGGGCAATTGCAGATCAGCGTTGATCACGCCAGCAAAGCAATTCAGGAACTCGGCGAGGATGAATCGTATTCGCTCGAGGTCACAAGCACTGCTGCCACTCTGAAAGCGCCTACCACGTTAGGCGCGATGCGCGGACTGCAGACGTTTTTGCAGCTCATCCAGATCACCTCGCAAGGCTTTGCCGTTCCAGCGGTCACGATTGAAGACAAACCCCGGTTCGCGTGGCGCGGGCTGATGATCGATTCGGGCCGTCACTTCATGCCGATCGAGGTAATCAAGCGCAATCTCGATGGCATGGCAGGGGTGAAATTGAACGTGTTTCACTGGCACCTTTCCGAGAACCAGGGATTCCGCGTTCAGAGCCTTCGCTTCCCAAAGTTGCACGAGATGGGTTCGGATGGTCTTTACTACACTCAGGACCAGATTCGCGACGTTCTTTCATACGCGCGTGACCGGGGCATTCGCGTGATACCTGAATTTGATATGCCCGGCCACAGCACCGCATGGTTCGTGGGCTATCCCGATCTGGCGAGCGCTCCTGGACCGTATTCGATCGAGCGCAAGTGGGGCATATTCGATCCCGCAATGGACCCGACGCGCGAGAGTACCTACAAATTTCTCGACGAATTCATTGGAGAGATGGCTGGGCTTTTCCCTGATCAGTTTTTCCACATCGGCGGCGACGAAGTAAATGGCAAGCAGTGGGATGCAAACCCGAAGATTCAGCAATTCATGCGTGCGCATTCGTTGAAGAACAATGCCGACCTTCAGGCCTATTTCAATACGCGCATTCAGAAGATTGTCGAGAAGCACGGCAAGATCATGGAAGGCTGGGATGAGATTCTTCGCCCTGACTTGCCGAAGACCATTGTGATTCAGTCCTGGAGAGGGCAACAGTCACTCGCGGACGCCGCGCGGCAGGGTTATCGTGGGCTTCTATCCTCCGGGTACTACATCGATCTGAATCAGCCCACTTCCCAACATTATGCGGTAGATCCATTTACCGGCCCGACAGCCGCGCTTTCTGACTCCGATAAAGAGAAGATCCTTGGCGGCGAGGCGTGCATGTGGGCGGAGTACGTCTCTCCGGAAAATGTGGATTCACGAATCTGGCCGCGTATGGCGGCGATCGCGGAGCGGTTCTGGTCTCCTCAGAACACAACCGATATGGACTCGATGTACACGCGTATGGAATCGACCAGTCGCTGGCTGGACGCTTACGGGTTAACACACAACACCGCTCGAAGGCTGATGTCGCAACGGATGGCTGACGCTGCGGACGCGTCCGCAGTCGAAACACTTCTGGATACAGTGGAACCTGTAAAGGGATACTCGCGAGAGGCGCTCGCTCCTTCGGAGCCGACATCGCTCACGCCTCTCAACCGACTGGTGGATGCCGCCCCGCCAGAAAGTATTGAAACCCGTCGATTCGCCAAGCTGGTGGATGGATTTGTGTCCGGAAAAATCACGCCAGGGATGGAAGCAGAGATCCGCGACACACTTACCGCGTGGCGCGATAACGATATCCACTTTCGGGCCCTCGCTCAAAATTCAGCCCTGCTGCAGGAGGGCCTGCCGCTCTCGCACGATCTTTCAGCTTTGGGGCAGGCCGGCTTAGACGCGCTCGGTTACATGGATCGAGGCGAGAAGGCTCCGGAAGCCTGGAAGTCTCAGCAACTCACGTTTGCTGCCGCGGCGATCCAGCCCCGAGCACAACTGATCCTGCGGGTTGCTGCTCCGGTTCAGAAGTTGATTCAGGCCGGCGCAGGCGAGACGCCGACAGAACTGGCGCTGCCGAAGAGCGCGCAATAGATCAGTAAGAAGCGCCTGTAGGCGGGGCGTCCCAGCCGGTAGGAAAAGGGTCTCAGGCCGCGATACTCTCGCGCAACATCTTTTTGGCTCGCTGACGCACGGTCGGCTGCGGGCTGACACTCACTGGCCACGGCTCTTCCACTCCCATGAGCGCCGTGGCTCCGCCAACCAAGGCCAAGTTCTTAGTGAAGTTGATCACGTCGTTCATGCGCTGTTCGGAATCTTCGTTCCAGAAGTCGTGCATGATTGGCGACACGCCAGCCAGGAACCCAATAAGAGTAGTTGCTCCCAGCTTGGGCTTGAAGCCCAGCAGGATGCTGGCTCCCCCAGCAATGAGCATGGCCCCGGTCGCTCGTACTGCGAGCCCAGGCTTGGGCACACCTTTGTCGTGGGCAAAACGCGCAAGTTGCCTTGTCTGCCTAAAGTGATTGATGCCGCTCATGATGAAATACCCGCCGAAGAGGGCTCGACCAAGTAGGAATGGAATGCGCATGATTGCCTCCAGTCCGGATTCGATTCGCTCAGCACGGCTGGTGTTGCTCCCACTAAAGGGTTTGTCATTGCGACCTTAGATATCACGGAGTTGTCTACCCCCTACGCCAAGAGATAGTAGGGTGGTGCATCCTTCTGGTTCGTCGCGCATCCATTCCTGCTAGACTTCCTACTCGAATTGAGTGTCCGCACCGCAATTCAGATTTCCTCTCTCTGCCGCTATTACCAGATGGGCAGCGCCACAATTCGCGCCGTGGACGGTGTTTCGCTTCAAATCGATTCCGGAGAGTTCGTGGCATTGCTGGGCGCATCCGGGTCTGGAAAGTCTTCCCTTTTGAACCTGCTCGCGGGTTTGGATGCACCGACTTCGGGGAGCGTGGTCGTCGGCGATCAGGACCTTGCTAAGCTCTCGCGCAACGAACTCGCTCACTATCGGCGCTATACGGTAGGAATGGTTTTTCAGTCGTTCAACCTGATCCCAAGCATGACCGTACTTGAAAACGTTGAACTGCCATTGCGCTTCGCGGAAATCGAGCGATCGAAGCGGGGCACAATGGCCGCCGAGGCTTTGGAAAAAGTTGGCCTCGCCGAGAGGCTTAAGCATCGGCCGATTGAGCTATCAGGCGGCGAGCAACAGCGCGTCGCCATCGCGCGCTCACTGATCAATAGACCAGGTATTTTGCTGGCGGATGAACCAACCGGCAATCTCGACAGCCGCACTGGAACTGAAGTGATGGAACTCATTCGCAATCTCAATGAGTCGCTGGGAATGACTGTTGTTCTGGTAACGCACGAACGGACCATCGCAGAAAAGTACGCGGATCGCCTGATCTCGCTGGCGGACGGCAAGGTCGTCAGCGATCAAGTCAATGCAGCAAAGGTCGTGGCGCGAGGTGAATCGTGAAACTCTACGATTCGGTCGATCTCGCGGCGCGGAACTTGCGCGAATCGGTGCTGCGAAATTCGCTCACGACACTCGGGATTTCGGTGGGAGTGGCCTCGCTCGTCGCGATGCTTTCGCTAGGAATTGGTCTGCAGCAGATGGCATCTCGTCGGCTCCAGCGCGCCGGTCTGTTCGATACCATCGTGGTTTCCTCGCGCCGCGATTTGCGCAGCTTCAACCGCGAGCAGGAAACTGAAGGACCCGCGCCCGCCCAAAGTCCTGAACTTGACGAGAATGCGCGCACGAAAATAGCAGCGGTTCCTGGCGTGATCGAAGCTTATCCGGACCTGCGCTTCATCGCCGAACTACGTTTCGACGACAAGCCGCACCTCACCATGATCGCCGGCCTGCCTCTCTCGAGCAAAAGCAGCGACGGGTTCGAAGGCATGCAGGGGAATTTCTTTTTGGGGGACACGGCGCGCGAGGTGATTCTGCAGAAAATGTTCGCCGCCGAACTGCTGGGCAAAACTGTGCGCAACCCGGATGAAGTTAACGCCCGCGAGGTCGCGCAGACTCTGCTTGGAAAGCAGATGGTGCTCCGTTATGCGGAGCGCCAATCTGGTAGCGCTGCGGCTGATTCAGCCTCCTACTCGGTCATTTCACGAGAATTACCTCTGACGATCGTAGGCATAGCCGATCTCGATCCCGACAGCATGCGCGGAAACTTTCGCGCACGCCTGTTTATTCCACAAAAGCTGATGGAAGGCCTGCATGCGATGCAGGCCTACGAGAGCCGCGATTCCACACATGCAACTTCCAACCAGCCGGTCTACAGCACGCTTGTGGCACGCGTGAGTGGCGCAGGCAAAGTAGATTCCGTCGAGCAGGCGATCAAAAAGCTGGGATTCAACACATTTTCGATCCTGGACGCAAGCAAGGGATTGCAGACATTTTTCAAGATCGTCGATTCCTTTCTCTTTATTTTCGGAAGCCTCGCGTTGACCGTCGCCTGTATCGGAATCGTGAACACCCTGGTGATGGCCATCCTCGAGCGGCGCCGCGAAATAGGAATCATGAAAGCTATCGGCGCCAGCGATTCGGATGTGCGCGGCCTGTTTTTCGCCGAGGCAGGGGCGATGGGAATGCTGGGTGGTTTTTTTGGCGTGATCATGGGCTGGGTGATTGGCCGGGTCATCAATTTCGGCACCAACATTTATTTCCAGCGTCTGGGAATTCCGCACGAAAAACTTTGGGCAGTCCCCTGGTGGCTGGTTGCCGCTGCGATGGGGGTTGCGTTTGGCGTCAGTTTAATTTCAGGACTTTATCCCGCATCGCGTGCCGCAAAACTCGATCCGGTACAAGCACTGCGGTACGAGTAGATTGTTTCCTCTGTGGTCCTCTGCGCATTCTGTGGTTAAAAGGTTTTGGAACAAAGACTCTCGAACTATAGAGGACACAGAGTTACTGAGAGGATGAGCACACTGCTGCATGCTGCGAGTCTGGACAAATATCGTTTTGCTTTTCGCTCTGGCGCCAATTTCTTTGGCGCAGAGTCGCATCGATTGCACCAGCGTAGATAGCCGAATTCTGCACCGTTCCGTGCGCTACTGCGTAATGCTCCCCACGAATTACGACAAGGAAACAAGAAAGTATCCCGTGCTCTACTTTCTGCACGGCCTCGGCGAAAACGAGCAGACGCTCATGCGTAGCGGGGGATGGGGGCTGATCGAAGATCTTCAGCGCGCGCAGAAGATCGCCGACTTCGTTATGGTCGCCCCGGAAGGACGCGGCGGCTTCTTCATCAACTCTGCGGACGGAAAAAACCGCTACAGCGATTTTCTTCTTCAGGAGTTCCTGCCGCAGGTCGAGGCGCACTATCGAATCATTCGCAATCGGAAATCGCGCGGGGTAACCGGCCTTTCGATGGGAGGCTACGGCGCGCTGCGCGTCGCGTTTGCACATCCAGAACTGTTCGGGTCAGTGAGCGCGCAAAGCCCGGCGCTGATCACCGAGACGCCCGCCCAACTCAACGCCGACCTCCAGCACGCTGGGCCACTCGCTCAACTGCTGGGTTCGGTGTTCGGCAATCCAATTGATGTTGCGCGTTGGAAACAGAACAATCCCTTCGACCTTGCTCGAAAAAACCAGGTCCAATTGAGAACTCAGGCCATCTACGTCAACTGCGGCGATCAGGACGAGTATGGTTTCGACACCGGCGCAAACCAAATGCACAAACAGCTGACTGCCGAAGGAATCCGACACGAGTTCCATCTCTATCCTGGGCGGCACAGTGCCGAGTATTTCCTGTCCCATCTCGGAGAGACAATCGAATTTCATTGGCAAGCATTCTCAGGAAAATCGAAGTAAGATCATTCACCACAGAGACACAGGGAAAGCAATGAATTATGGATTGCTGACACGGAATACGAATTCAACCCCGACTTTCCCTGTGCCTGTGTGTCCCTGTGGTGAAAAGATTTGAACATGCGTAAAGCCATTCTGCATTTAAAGAAATGCGACCCGGTGATGCGCGGAATTATCGAGCGCATTGGTCCGTTCAAAATGCAGTATGGCGAGCCGACGTTTCACAGTCTTGCTGAGGCAATCATTTATCAGCAGTTGAACGGCAAGGCGGCGCTTACCATTTTTAACCGTTTCGCCGCACTCGCCGGAAAGCCGCTCACTCCCGAGGGCATTTTGCAGATTACGCCGGAGCAAATGCGCGGCGTCGGGCTGTCGAAACAGAAGTCTTCCTATCTGCTCGACATGGCTGAGCGCGCGCATAAAGGCACACTGGATTTCTCACGCCTGTCGGAAATGTCGGAGGAAGAAATCATTGAGCACCTCACGCAAGTAAAGGGCGTCGGCGTCTGGACGGCGCACATGTTCCTGATGTTCACCCTGCGCAGGCCTGACATTCTTCCCACTGGAGACTTCGGAATCCGCATGGCGATGTACAAAAACTACCTGGAAAAACGTGGCAAGCGGAACGGAGCCGTCGTCACGATCAAGGTCAAGAAGAAATCCGACCAAAAGCCCAAGAAGGTCAAAATCATTCTGCCCACCCCAGAGCAAATGCAGAAGATCGCCAAACGCTGGGAGCCATACCGAAGCATTGCGTGCTGGTACCTCTGGCAGAGCCTGGACGTTAAAACAATCGGATAATCGCGCACTTCAACGACTCCTCTGGCTGCAGTTGTCACCGGATGGCCGTGAATGTGGTTTAATAAGCTCCGTGCCTGAACCTAAAATCCGCGTTCTGGTTGCGAAACCAGGCCTTGACGGCCACGACCGCGGCGCAAAGGTCATTGCTCGCGCGCTTCGCGATGCGGGCATGGAGGTCATCTACACCGGCCTGCGCCAGACTCCGGAGATGATCGTCAATGCCGCGCTGCAGGAGGACGTGCAGGTGATCGGCTTATCGATTCTTTCCGGTGCGCATAACGCCATCGTCCCCCGGGTGATGGATCTGCTGAAGCAGAACAAAATGGACGATGTACTGCTCATTGTAGGCGGCATAATTCCGGACCAGGACATTGACGCGCTGAAAAAAGCCGGAGTAGCTGCAATCTTTCAGCCAGGAACCAGCATGGATGAGATCGTGAAGTTCATCCGTGGAAACGCACGCTCGACGCAAGTTTCCAGCTCTTAGCCTTTAGCTCTTAGCTCTCGGCCGAAGATCAACATCCTCGTTCACATCGAGGAGGTTGCCAAGGGCCAAAAGCCAACAGCTGCTTTTGCATGGCCACCGAAACTCCCACTTCGATCCTGACCTCGCGTGTTGATCCGACCTCGGCGCGTTTCGAGGCCAACATGCGCTACATGGCCGATCTAGTATCCGCCGTACGCAACGAGGAGGAGCAGATTCGTGAAGGCGGCGGCCCGAAAGCAATTGAAAACCAGCACGGCAAAGGACGCCTCACAGCTCGCGAACGCATACAGCGGCTGACCGATCCCGGAACATTCTTCGAACTTGGTATCTACGCCGCCAATCGCATGTACGACGAATGGGGCGGCGCGCCTGCTGCCGGCGTTGTGACCGGGCTCGCTCGCGTGGAAACCCGCATGGTGATGATCATCGCCAACGATGCGACCGTCAAGGCCGGTTCATTTTTCCCCATGACCTCAAAGAAGGTCATCCGTGCGCAGAACATCGCCATCGAAAACCGCATTCCGGTCATTTATCTGGTTGACTCGGCCGGAATCTTCTTGCCGCTGCAGGAGGATGTTTTTCCCGATACGGACGACTTCGGCCGCGTATTTCGCAACAACGCCGTTATGTCGGCCATGGGAATTCCTCAGATCGCCGCAATCATGGGGATGTGTGTCGCCGGCGGCGGATATCTGCCGGTCATGTGCGATCACGTGATGATGACCGACGGCAGCGGGCTGTTCCTCGCCGGGCCAGCTCTGGTGCAGGCGGCGATCGGTCAGAAAGTTTCTGCGGAGGAGCTCGGCGGCGCCAGTATGCATTCAGCCATCAGCGGCACCGTCGATTTTCACGAGCCAAACGATGAAGCCTGTCTGTTGCGCATCCGCTCGATTATTGAGAAGTGGGGATATCGACGGCAATCGCCGTGGGACCGAAAAAAACCGGTGCCCCCCGCGCTGGCGGGCGAAGAAATTTACGGTATTTACGACTCCTCGGCAGCCCGGCCGTACGACATTAAAGAAGTCATCGCACGCATTGTCGACGCTAGCAAGTTTGATGAATACAAACCCGAATATGGGAAGACTCTGGTGTGTGGCTACGCGCGTATCGGCGGGTTTGCGGTTGGGATCGTCGCCAATCAGAAACTGCACGCTCAGGCAACCGACCACGAAGGCCGCAAGCGGGTTGAATTCGGTGGCGTGATTTACACCGAATCGGCGGAAAAGGCCGCTCGCTTCATCATGGACTGTAACCAGAACCTGGTGCCGATTGTCTTCTTGCACGACGTAAACGGGTTCATGGTCGGGCGCGATGCGGAATGGAGCGGGATCATCAAGGCCGGCGCGAAGATGGTCAACGCTGTCTCAAATTCCGTCGTGCCGAAGATCACTGTCATTATCGGTGGATCGTTTGGCGCGGGCCACTATGCGATGTGCGGCAAGGCTTACGATCCACGGTTTGTGTTCTCCTGGCCGACGGCAAAATACGCCGTAATGAGCGGCGATTCGGCGGCTAGCACCCTGGTGGAGATCAAGATTCGCCAACTCGAGCGCGGCGGGAAACAGCTCAGCGAAGAAGAAAAGAGAGAGCTTTACGAATCCGTGAAGCGCACCTACGACGAACAAACTGACCCGCGTTACGGGGCCGCCCGGCTGTGGATCGACAAGATCATCGATCCTGTTGATACACGCGACGCGATTACCACTGCGCTCGAAGCCGCCGCACTGAACCCCGATGTGCCGGAGTTTAAAGTCGGGGTGCTGCAGACCTGATCGGGTGATCGGGCCCTCGGATCATCGGGTGATCTGAAGACCTCGCGTGAGCATAGGCCAGCTCTCGAAAACATCACGAAGCTTCTAAGATCAGCCGATCGACCGATGGCCCGATCACCCGATGAAAAGGCCCCCAATCACGAAAGTTGCTCCCTCCATACAACCTGGGATTGTCACTCCCTCATCCCTGTGCTAGCTTAGAAAACAATTCACGCCCTTTCAGTATCCACACAAAGCGCGCCTTTCGTTTTGGCCCGCACTATGAGCGTGTCAGGTGGTGCCATGAAAGAAACAATTCCAGCCGTGCCCATTGAGCGTCACTTCGAGCGGGAAGGATTCGGCAATCGCAAGCTGATCCGTCCACTTATGAGCCATCCCAACCCATCTCCCGCCAACCACGGCCCCGGCCATTCCGCCGCTGGGCTGAGTGAACGGCGTGAACGCGGTCCGGAGCGCTCGAATGGCGCGCGCAAGTCCGCGCCGCCGGAGCAAACCAACGCCGAAAATTTTTATTTTCAGAAGCAGATGCAATCAAAGACGGCCATGGTCATCGTTCTGCTCGACGACGAAGAAGTTCACGGAGTAATCGAGTGGTACGACAAGACCTGCATTAAGGTAAATCGCGTTGGCGCACCCAATCTGATGATCTACAAGCCTTCAATCAAGTACATGTATAAAGAGGGCGAAGGCCGAAAGTAAGCGGCGAGATTCAACGAGCTGTGAGCAAGCGAAAGCCCACGGCTCGTCGCTCTATACTCCACGGGTTTCCCGTTCTGCAATTGACAAGCTTCCCTATCTACCGTAGTATCAAGCACTTGAGAAACGCCCAATACTCTCGCGCGACGAGGCTTCCGTGATCAAGCTTGACATCATCAACGAAGTTGTCACCCGCACTGGCATCACCAAAACCAAGGCTGAGATGGCTGTCGAAACCGTTTTCGAGAGCATGAAGCGGTCGCTCGCCAACGGCGATCGTATCGAATTGCGCGGCTTTGGCGTGTTCAATGTGCGTCCGCGCAAGACGGGCATTGGTCGCAATCCGCGCACTGGAGCGGAAGTCTCTATTCCTCCCGGCAAAGCCGTGCGCTTCAAACCTGGCAAAGAACTACAGACAATCGAATAGTACCGTCCGCCGTGCGCGGCTTTCGTTGCTATGCGAAACTAGATTTCTCAAGATGTCCAGCCAGAATCCCCCCGAATTTTACGTTCCCACGGAAATCTATTCTCCCGAAAGGCCCAGGGGCGTCTATCACCCACGACCGAAGCCGCGATACTGGCTGCATGGTCTTCTGTTTCTACTAACAGTTTTGACTACTCTGATCGTCGGTTCGCGATTGCAGTGGAACTACCTGCACAGACTGCCATCTTTTTCCGCTGACGACGATGTTTTTCCTTCACTGCGCTGGGCATTTCAGGGAAGAAATCTTCTGCTCGGGGTTCCCTTCTCGCTCACATTAATGTTGATTCTGTTGGCGCACGAAATGGGACACTATCTCTACTGTTTGCGCTACCGAGTTGCAGCCACGCCTCCATTTTTTGTTCCCTTTCCGACACTTTTCGGCACCATGGGCGCTTTCATTCGCATTCGGTCTCCGTTGCCTTCGCGCGCGGTCCTTTTCGATATTGGCATCGCAGGTCCGATCGCAGGGTTCGCGATCGCATTTCCGATCCTACTTTTTTCACTAGGCCTTTCGCATGTGGCGCCTTCGCAATCGGCGCCGCCCGGAATCGAGTTCGGATATCCGCTTGTGTTTTCGCTGGTCCAGCACTTACTCGCGGCGAGTAAATCTTCGAGCGCAGTTTCACTTGTGCCGATGTCGCATCTGTATCTTCACCCCGTCGCCGTCGCAGCCTGGGTCGGGATGTTCGCCACCGCTCTGAACCTTCTTCCTGGGGGGCAACTCGATGGGGGCCACATTATCTTCGCCATCTCGCCGCGCGCCCACCGAACGATTTCTAATCTCACTATCCTTGCATTAATTCCGATGGCGGTTTATTTCTGGGCCGGATGGCTGATCTGGGCGGTTCTGCTGCGCATCAGCGGCACACGGCATCCTGAAGTGCCGCGTTACCCGGAAGTTAGAGGCCGGCGTCGCTGGCTGGCAGCGTTCGCACTGTTGATGCTGATCCTGACGTTCACGCCTGCTCCTGTCTCCACGAGAACAGATGACGGCCGCAAGGCTCACGGATCACTTATTGACGCGCTGCAGGAGTTGCGACATTCCCGTTGATTCTCTTCCGTACTTCGCAATCTAGCCCGATGTTTGGACAGATCGTAAATACCGTCTACGTTCCGACCACACTCTCGGATTGTTCCTCAGAGACGAGGCTCGACCGCGACTGAACCAGGTCAAGGCGACGTTCACCTTCTACCTTGTACGCGAGATAACAGTAAACCTGGTGCGAACCGGGGCTTTTTCTTTCTTAATCATCCACCGTTCTTGTCGTCATCTCCTGCACCGGCTCGCCACCTACCATTCCTTGGGCAATGATCAGCCGCCGGGCTTCGCCGCGAATCTTGGGTAAACGCAAGCCGAAGATCGCAGCCCCGCCCAGGCAGGCGACGGCGCCCATCACGACGGTGGTAGGCGCTCCGAGCCGGTCAGCCAGTGCGCCACCTAACAATGCTCCGAAAGGCGCCATACCCATGAACATCATTGAATAAACCGACATGACACGCCCGCGTAGATGGTCCGGCACCATCGACTGGATAAGAGTGTTTGAAGCCGACATCTGCAGCATCATGCAGAAACCGACGGGAACCAGTACAGCCGCTGAAAGCCAAAAATTTCTTGAGAGGCCGAAGGCAATCAAGCTGATGGCGAAGCCGCCGCAGGCGAAAGTGACCCAACGCCCCAAGCCGCTCACCCCAGTTCGCGCCGCCAAGGTCAAAGCCCCGAGTAGCGCCCCGACTCCGGTAGCGCCCATAAGAATGCCTAAACCACGCGCGCCGCCGTGCAGGATGCGATCTGCGAAGATCGGCATCAGCACTGTGTACGGCATTGCAACCAAGCTGACGAGTCCAAGCAGCAGTAGAAGAGCGAGAATCGGCGCGGTGCGTCCTACAAAATGAAAACCCTCTTTCACGTGGGCCAAAGCAGGGCCAGTTGGCACATGCTTCCGGCGAGGCACTGACATCATAAGCAGACCGATGATGACCGCGATGTAACTCACCGCATTGGCAAAAAAGCACCAGCCCTCGCCGATCCTGGCGACGAGAATTCCAGCGATCGCCGGCCCTACAATTCGAGCGCCGTTAAACATAGAGGAATTTAGAGCGATCGCGTTGATCAAGTCCTCTTTGCCGACCATCTCGACCAAAAAGGCTTGCCTGCCGGGGATGTCGAACGCGTTTACGATTCCGAGGAGCACAGCCAGCGCCAAGATTTCATGAATAGTAATTCGATGGGTGAGTGTCAGGGCTGCCAGAATGAACGCAAGGACCATCGACGCAACCTGGGTTCCGATCACGACTCGCTGGCGGTTGTAGCGGTCGGCGACGATTCCCCCCAAGGGAGAAGCCAGCATGACTGGAAACTGACTTGCAAAGCCGACCGACCCGAGCAGTAACGACGATCCGGTGAACCGGTAAACCAGCCACGACTGTGCAATGCTTTGCATCCAGGTGCCGACCATTGAGATGAGTTGGCCCCCGAAGAACAGCTGAAAATTCCGGTGCTTGAGTGCGCGGAGGGCGACGGGGAGCTTTTGGCTCGGATCGCGGATGTCCTTTTGGGAAACAGGTTTGGAGTCTTTCAGCGGCAGCACATGTAATGATGCTGCCGGTTGGGCTGCAGATGCAAACAGGTGTCAGGCTTTAGGCTCTGGGCGTTAGGCGTTAGCAGCCTAGTATCGGACCTAACCAGGCGTCAGACCCTGACCGTGAAATCAGAGCTTACATCCTGACGCTGAACCCTGGAGCCTGAGGCTTTTTTCCTTTCCCCACGACGTATCTTGCGTTAGAGTGTTTCCTGCATGTCGCACGCCGACCAGAACCGGATCGAGCGCCGAAGCAGTCAGCGTTTTTCCTATCAGGTTCCGGTTGTCCTGCGGGTTCCTTCCGATGGTCGCTCGGGCGCTGGATGCACTCAGGATTTGAGTTCCCGTGGCGCACTGGTGTGGACTGCGTTGCAACTGCAGGAAGGCACTCCGGTTGAGATGGTATTGGTCATGCCTTCTGAAATCACCCTGGCTGAAGACATGAATGTCTGCTGCCGAGGTCATGTGACGCGTTCAGAATGCGCGGAAGGCGCGAAGCCGGCAGTCGCTGTGCGAATCGACGGATATGAATTCCTGCACAGCGAAGCTTCCGTTCCGCAACATGCCATTCGCGAAGAACAGTTAGCGCGTCCCTGACCTGATTTCCACAGGCGGCCCCGCGCCCCACCTCAGCTCTGAAATACAATAGCCGCTAACGCAACGCCGACAGTCCCCCGTTTGGTGTCGCGGGCAGTCCGCCATCCGTCCAGCGATATTACAAACGTCACTTGGCTCGGTTACCCGCTGCTCATAACATTCAGGTAAGATCGAAATTCAGGATCAAAGTCCGGCAGCAGTGCCGGTTTTGGGCAAAATGTTCTCGATAACCGTCGGCATATTTTCGGAAAACCCGGAGCGTCTGTCCGTTCTGCAGCAACGGATCGAAGCCACTCAGACCGCCCGTACGGCGCTCGCGAACCTGGGGTTTCCGGCCACCCCCACAGATGCGGCCGTGCGGCGCCTGCAGGATTCCCATGCCGACGTGGTAGTCATTGATGTAGATCCGCAAGGTCCACGGCTTGCCATGCAGGCCATCGAACTGATTCATTCTCAAGCCAGCGCAGCATCGATCTTCGCGGTGGGCACTATGGATGACCCGTCGGTCATCGTGGCCGCCATGCGAGCCGGTGCCCGGGAGTACCTGGAGCACGAGGCTTCCTCAGAATCCTTTGGCGAAGCATTTAAAAGGTATGCACTGGCAAGTTCGAAGGTACGCGCGTCTTCGAACCGGGCGAGTATCCTGGCTGTCGTCAACGCCAAAGGCGGCGCTGGAGCGACCACGGTTGCGGTCAACACTGGCATCGCTCTGGAGCAATCGCACGGCCGCACCGTGCTCGTCGACTTTGGCGTGCTTGGTCACGCCTCTTTGCATTTAAATGTTCGGCCCTCGTTCGGGGTCGCCGACGCCCTGCTAAACCTGCATCGCATGGACTCGTCTCTCTTGCAGAGTTTCCTGACGCCATGCAAAGGAGGTTTGCAACTGCTGGCGGGCCCGCAACAACCATTGCAATTGACGCCTTCCGCGGCGGAACTGGCGCGCTTGTTCGATTTGCTGGTTTCGAATTTTCAATATGTGATTGTGGACTGCTCAAACCGCAGCGACAGCCTTTTCCGGATGATCTCAGACCTGAGCAATGCGGTACTGATCGTGGCGCAAACCGATGTCGTGTCTCTCTGGAGCGCTGCGCGCATCCGCGGCTACCTCGAACAGGGTGCAGGCAGGGACCGGGTACATCTCATCGTGAACCGGTTCAAAAAAATTCCCGGGTTTTCGGACGAAGATCTGCATCGAGTGACCGACTGCAAGCTGCTTTGGAAGTTGCCCAATAGCTTTCATGCCGTCGCTCCCGCCATTGATAAAGGCAATCCCGTCGCCTTCAGCGAAGGTACTGAACTGGGACGATCATTCAAAGGGTTGGCAGGTCTGTTAGCCGGAGCGGGTGGCTCGGACAATTCCAGAGACTTTACATTGGCTACGGGCAAATCGCCGGCCAAGCAGCCGATTGGAAGTCTCCTGATTTCCCCGGTGCGCGCTGAGCAGTAATTCGCCGCTTTTAATTTCCTTTCCTCGCACTGCTCTCAAATGGCGCATAGATCGCCGGATTGGTGCACACTTCGTAGATTGGCGCCTCTGTCCATTGCGCAAGGCTGAAATCGGAACTGTTGATGACAGGGACCTTGCTCGCCCGGATGACAATGCGTCGGAAGATATCAGAGCCGATGGGCACAACTCCGCTGTAGAACTTCACGTCCTCGCTCCCCCACAGCCGTGGAAGCTGCAGCGCGTGGGTTTCGAGCGAGATCTCCTCCTGCAGTCGTTTGAACGCGGGGCCGCTGATGCGAATGCCGCCAACGTTGTATCGCATTGGTTCCGTCTCCCCTGACTCGCGGCTGCGAAATTCGTAAACATTGAACGGCGTTCCCTTGCCGGCCATAACCTTCCGCATTTTCTTCTCTCAGGACGACAGCCGATCGCTCTCATTCAGCGCGTCGGAGATCATGATGCGATGCTCTCCATCCAAAAGGTACATGGGTGCCGAATCCTGATAGGACACGCCGATCCCGAACTCGAGCGCAGGCAGGCCGGCGCGCTGCAGCAGGTGATTGTAGCCGCCGACAATTTCGATCATCTCTCGCGCCAGTACACACGCCCGGGAAACTGAAAGCGGTGGATCGCCTTGCCGCTCTAGAAGCGTGAGGATGATCGCGTCTCCTTCAACAAAGACCTTGGTCGCTCCATACTTGCCCAGGAGTTTATTGATTGGATCGTAGAAGTTCAGGCTGAAATATGAGGCCGGGTTCATGCCGCGTTCAAGGAGAGAGCGGGTCAGACGCGAAGAATCGCGAATGTCGGCTTTGAGAACCACGTGGTGCCCAATGCCTTTTTCACTCTCATCAGACTTTGCTTCGTCCGCGAGGAGAAACGTGTAGAGCGTGCCGTTCAGCCGAGAGAGATCGCGTAACTTCTCGCTGCCGATCAGGTTGATCTTTTCGGTGACGCTGTTCAGGGCCTCGAGCCTTCGCAGATCGCGATGGTAGCGCATGAAATCGCGAAGAAAACGCGCCGCGACTTTCGCTCGATGTGCGCCCGCGGCGGTCGAAACTTTTTGCGCGGCCGCTACCAGGCTGGTTAACGAAAGCTTGCCGTGTTCCTCAAGCAGCTTTTCAACCCGCTCGCGTTCCTTCCTGCCAACCAGGGAGTACTTCAGCTGCTGCGGATCCAGCAGCGGCGTAAATTGCGGCAACAAGGGAACCACTTCGTATGCGGCGAGCGCAAACTCCATGAGTCTTTCGCGCTCGAGAAGTTCGATCCAAAACTGCAAACGGGTCTTGTAGGTTGGCTCACCGGGATCACCGGTTCCCACTAACTCATGGGCATTTTCCGGAGAATTGAGCCAGCCCTCGATGTGGGGAGGGCTAAGATCCTCATGATCGGGGGCGGCAGACTGCAAAAACTCGCACACCAGCGCGCGGATGTTTCCGAACGAATCGGTATCATTCTCGAAGCCCCCGATCAGCACATATTGCTCGGCGCTGAGATACGAGTCGCGTCCCTCCTCGAGAAAAATCAGCTCATTCGAAAATATCTGATAGTCAGCGATTTCCTCTCCGAACAGTGACCTTCGCATTGTGGCGAGAGTCTCCCGATCGATCTCTCGCAGGGTCCTGAATAACTCCTTGCCCACCTGGCGCAGAATGTGTTTCTTCGCAATCTGAAACGACGCGACTTTCTCCCGATATTCGAACGCCTTCTGTTGCCGCACCCCTTCGTATCCCTTGAGAGTTGTCCGGCAACGTTCCAATGCGGCGGCGAACTGGGTATGCATTTCCAGGCGCAGAAACTTGATAACTGCGGCCCGGACGAGCAGGTCAATTGCTGGATTTCCGTCCGATTTGGCACGCGCCAGCGCTGTTCGCAGCAAGTCCGCCAGCATGGGCTTTAAGTCTGAGTTTCTGCTTGCGAGAGACGGAACCACCTTCGAAAAGATGTTTTTAGGTGCTTCGGCCGAGATCACCGCCTCCACGTTCCCAAACTTTGCGATGAGCCTGCCGATATGAAGGCCGACAGCGTTCGTAAGTGACGAACTCAGCCAGACGTCGTGCCGTACATTGTCTATGCCGAGATGCAACCCCTCCAGCGAGAGTGCAGGCGTGTAGGTGCTGAGCCGCGCCGGCGGAACTTCGGCGGAAGTACCCAGTTTGAAGATTGGTATTCGCGGCATCAGTATCGCGCGAAAACCGGAAGTGGCTGAATTGGGGACAGCCCTTGCGAATTTACGCCCTGAAGAGGAGCCTACTACGGCATCCTTTGGGGCCGGAATTACTCAAGTTACAGGGCCAGTTGGACACTGTACTAGTGGAATTGACCAGCCGTTTTTAAATCTTGAAAAAGATGCGTTGACGGTAAAGCACAGCCATGACCAACCAGCATAAGGCTACATAGGCGAGGGCGTACGCGAGGGACGCATTCGCAGGACTGCCTACAGGAGCAAAGATTGAGCTGTAAACATGCTGAATCACCGATTCGCCACGTATCTTGATGGCATTCACGCCTATGGCCAGCACTTCGGAGAAGACGTATGCGGCAATGGCGTTCATCCCGAAGGCCAGAATCGGCCATGTCCACAACCCACGGTACCGTCGCACATCCACGATTTCATAACAAACGGCGAGCAGAATCAAGGCTATGCCGGCCGCGAATACCACGTAGGAGCTGGTCCACAGCTTCTTGTTGATCGGAAACCAGACTCCCATGAACTTGCCGAGAACCACACCGATGATTCCCGCCATCAGCATGGCCCATGCTTTCACCCGGGGCAGGCGGTCTGTCCTGAGCCAGTTCCCGGTGAGCAGTCCAAGTAGAGACGTCGCGATCGCCGGAATCGTGCTGATCACGCCTTCGGGATCGCGAGTGCCCTCGTAAAGATGGCCTGCCATCAGCTTGCGATCGAGCCACGCAACCAGGTTCCTGTCAGGATCGAGCAGCGGAATATCCCGGGTCGGAATACCGAAGCCGGGGACAGGTACGTATCGCATCAGAATCCAATAGCTGAGCAGGCACCCAACGGCAATCGCCAGTTGTGCCTTCCAATTCGTCCAGAGTTCCAGCGCGGCGGTGATGACGTAGCAGATGGCAATTCGCTGAAGGACGCCGTAAACGCGCCAGTGATCCAGGTGATAGCGGATTCCCAATCCGTTCAGAAGGACGCCGAAAGCAAACAGCACCGCGCCGCGCCAGAGAACATGTTTCAGCAACGTGGAACGGCTTTGTCCGCGGGCGAGCCTGGATCGGAAGGAGAATGCCATTGCGACGCCGACGATGAAAACGAAAGACGGGAAAACCAAGTCAGTCGGCGTCCAGCCGTTCCACTCGGCGTGCCTCAGGGGCCAGTACGAGGCTGCCCCGTCGCCCGGATCGTTCACCAGGATCATGAAGGCGATAACAATTCCGCGGAAGATGTCGAGCGAAACCAGCCGATCGCCTGGCGTCCTGCCGGCTCCGACGTTTTCCACCGTCGCTACAGTTTGGGTGGCCATGGGATCTCCAGCGGCGAATTCTAACACTGCGGGGCGTGGGCGCTTCGAGTAAATGGCGGGAATGTTGCAAAAACCTGATGTAGAGACGTAGCTTGCTACGTCTCTGGTCCAGCGAATCCTCCGCTTGGCTCCGTGCGAAGCCGTTCCCAACAAACCTCTCTACTTACGGGGCTTCAATCAACTCCATCTTGCCGTCGCGAGTGCGATGCAGGACCATAACCTTGCCCTTGGGATCCCGGAAAACGAACACATCGCGATCGCGAAAATGGGCCTCTTTGATCGCCTCTTCGAGAGTCATAGGACGCAGCGCGACCGCTTCGTCTGATCGGACCAGATGAACTTCGGTTGATTTGGCCACCGCAGGAAATTTGTGCACGACCATCGATGCAGATGCGGGTGCGGTCGCGGCCATGGCTTTAGGCGCAGCCTCCGTTGCCATCGGTTCTTGCCACTTGCCGTTGTGATTGCGCCTTTTCTTCGCAATGATGCGGGTCTTGCTTTTAACCGCCTGCTTTTCCAGATGCTCGAGCGCCTCGCCAATTGCGGCCTTCATATCGCCGGCCTGCGCCAGTCCCACCAGCGGGCCAATACGAGAGTTGATGGTGATTTCGGCCTTGTGGCGATGCTTCTCGACCGCGAGTACCACTTTCGTTTCGAATCTGTTGCGGAGAATTTTGCGGATTTTGCTCAGTCCAGCTTCAACTTCCTTGCGATTGGCGGGAGTTACTTCGTAGTGCCTGCCAGTATATTCGACAGTCATTTTATGACCTCCGGGGTGAGGCAGCACTGCAAAACGGTTATCGGTTGTTAGTTATTGGTTGCCAGCGTTGTCCTGATGCATCCGCAGATTTTGCCAACAACCAATGGCCAACAACCAACAACTACTTTTTCACTCTCCTCTGATGCGTACTCGGAATCTTCATGTCTTCGCGATACTTGGCTACGGTGCGGCGTGTTACCTGGATACCTTGCGACTGCAGAATGCGCGTGATCTGTTCATCGGTCAATGGTTTGGACGGATCTTCGTCTTCGATCAGCTTCTTCACCCGCCGTTTCAGGATCAACAACGACGTATTTCCGCCCTCTGGGCCATTCACACTTTCGCTGAAGAAATAACGTAGCTCGAACACTCCTTGCGGCGTGTGCGCATACTTGTTCGCAACCGCGCGGCTGACTGTCGAAGGATGTACGCCGATCTCTTCCGCGACTTCTTTGATCATCATCGGCTTCAGTTCGTCGATTCCCCTGTCGAGGAAATCACGCTGGCGGGTCACGACGGTGTAGCAAACTTTCAGAATCGTCTGCTTCCGCTGCTCGATGTTCTTAATCAGCTGAACGGCGCTCTTGAATCGCTCTTTCACATAATTGCGTGTGTCGCGGTCGTTGCCGTCTTTGGTCAGCAGCTTGCGGTAGGAGGGATTCAGACGAAGGGTTGGTACATCGTCGTCGTTCATCATCACAAGCCATTCATCGCCGTGTTTCACGAAGGCGACATCCGGCTCAATCAGCCGGGCCTGTGTCTTGTTGTACTGAAGGCCGGGCCGAGGATCGAGTGTGCGGATGTAATCAAGGGCAACTTGGATCGCTTCAACCGGGCGATTGATCCCGCGCGCAATCTCTTTATGTTGCTTGTTCTGCAGCGCGCGAAGATGCTGGTCAACGATGGCAATCGCGTCCTGTAGCACTTGCGCCGCGCCGTTGCCATTCTTTCCGAGCTGCGCCTGGTGATAACGCAGTTGGTAAAACAGGCACTCGCGGAGATCGCGGCAGGCGACGCCGGGAGGATCAAGTTGGCGGACGATCTCAATCGCTTCCTGAAGCTGGTCTTGATTAAAGCTGACCTGGAAAGTTGGCCGGTTTCCGTTCGAAGCGGCAGGCGGCAGGGATTGGACCGGCGCCGGCGCAACGGCCGCCGCAGTGCCATTTGAGTTCGACACTTCAGGCTGCTTGCCGAGATCCGTCCACTCGTCTGATGTATCAGTGGAGTCGAGATTGGTTTCAGAGTCCGGCAGGTCTTCTGCGAGCGCAGGATCCAACCCCAATGCCGCGGCTTCTTTAACCACGGTTTCAGATTTTTCCGCATCGGCCTCGGGCGACGCTGGGGGCGCAATTCCCAGCAATTCCTCGTTGCTCGCGATCAAGTATCCATCTTCGTTCAGATTTCCAATGACCACTTCGGCGGCTTCACGAACCGGTGGTGTGGTTGGAATCGAGCCTAGTTGCCAGGTTAAGTGGTCAGTAAGCGTGCTTGGCTTGGATAAGAAATTTTCGAATGAAGGACGCTCGATTTCCTCGAAATCGCTGGGACTGCGAAAACCGGGATCGAGGTAGTCCTTAAAAAAAGAGCCGAAATCAATTTCTTCGAACGGATCTTTCTTGTCCTCGGCAGGAGCGGGCGCTTCTTCGGCGGAGGCGCGTTCCCGTTCCTCTTCGCGCCGGCCAACGTCGTCAATCAGCGGAACTGAATCTTCCAGTTCTTCGAGAACCGGGTTCTCCACCATCTCGGCAGTGATCATGTCCTTGAGCTCAAGCTTGTTGAGCGCAAGCACACTGACCATCTGCACCAGGCCAGGGGTAAGGATCTGGCGCTGGGACACTTTTAGGTGAAGCTTTGGCTGGAGTAGGACCATAATCTCTTAACTGCGCCGTCGGCCTGCGGTGATCGGCAGCTCGGGGTTAGCCGAAGACCGACGACCGCGAGCCGAGGACGTTCATACCAGTGAGAAACTCTCCCCCAAATAAACCCTTCTCACTTCCGAATCGCTGCCTAACTGCTCCGGCGTTCCGTGCCGGAAAATCCTGCCTTCGTTGATGATGTAGGCGCGGTCGGTCACAGACAGCGTCTCCCTCACATTGTGGTCCGTAATCAGCACGCCGATCCCGCTGGCTTTCATGTTGCTGATTATTTTTTGAAGATCGAGTACCGCAATGGGATCAATTCCTGAAAAAGGCTCATCCAGCAGGATGAATTTCGGATTGATGCACAACGCCCTTGCGATCTCGACCCTCCTACGCTCGCCGCCCGAAAGTTGATACCCCCGGTTCAGCCGAATGTGCTCAAGTCCAAGCTGATCAATCAGTTGCTCCATAGTCTCGCGGCGTTCATGCCAGGAGACAGGCTGAGCCTCCAACACGGCGAGAATGTTCTCCTCAACCGTGAGCTTTCGGAAAACCGATGCCTCTTGGGGGAGATAGCTGATCCCGAACTGTCGCGCCCGTTTGTACATGGGCACGTCGGTGATCTCGTCCTCGTTTACGAGGACTCGGCCCGCATCGGGGGGGATCAGGCCGACGATCATGTAGAAGGTTGTGGTCTTGCCGGCGCCGTTAGGCCCAAGCAATCCAACCACTTCGCCCTGCCCTACTCGAATACTGACGCCGTTTACTACCCGGCGGCCCCGATAAGCCTTGCAGATTTCTTCGGCGGCCAGCGTTTGCATTCAACGTACCACTCGAGTTTGTGTGATGGCAGGCGAACTGCTGTTGCCTTCAACCACGACCCTATCATCGCGTCTATACAAAGTCAACGAAACCCCGGTAATCTTGCCATGTTCGGCATCAAAAATGCTAGGCGGTCCACCGGTTAGCACGAACTTGTCATCCGACGCTGTATAGGTGAGCTGATCGCCGGTGGCAAGACGGTTGGGCTCGGTGATGACGACCGCACCGGAAGCGATAATCTTTTCGAGCTTCGAGAGTTTCGCAGTTTGATTTTGCGTGGCGCGGGCGCCCTCGCCCGGGTTGGATTGAAACAGAAATACGTCGGTTTGATTCGAGGTAATCGTCAGATCCGCCCCTCGCACAGTCACGCCACCATCGAAATGCGCCTTCCGATCGGAATCGCGATAAACCAGATGGCCCGACGTCACGGCCACTGGTGCCGCTTTTCCGTTCTTGTCCGTTCCGACTAAAACCGTCGAAACCTTCTGCCCGCCCTTTGAATCGGCAACCACCGTGCGTTGGTCTTTTTGAAACTGAATGCTTGGCGCTTCGATGACATTCGCGTTCTGCCACAGCCGGGCATTGCCGGTGTATGTTGCCGTAGTCGGGCTGTTGTGCGCCGTCATGCTCTGCGCGGTGACGTGAATCGGATCAGAAGACGCCAACAACGCACCATCCGCCTGCGCCTTAAGATCGCTATAACTGGTCTTAACGTCGCCGGTCGCCACGCCAACTCCGCTCGCGCGGTTCAGTCGAAAGGATCGAGCAGTAGTTTCCATCCCGGCGTCGACAATCCGCGGAGAGCCTGTGAGATCCATCGTTTGGTCTGACGGTTTGTAGGTTCCCTGGTCTGCGAAGGCGCGCTGCGTGCCTGCGGTGTAAGTGAAATGTCCCGCCTGGATGAGAGATGTAATGCCGACGCGTGGCTGAAACTGCGCGGTTAGGCTGTCGCTGGTCGTCACCCGATCGATAGGGTCTTTGCTTCCGGCGACGGGCATGGACACAACTTTGACGTTCGCTCCTCCGCGAACTTGCGCCAACTGACCGGCGGAGTCAAAAGTCGAGGTAAATTTGTCAGCCGTAACCCGGGTTTCGCCTAGCTTCTCGTTCGCCGCAAGAACAATTTGTGAAGCACCGATCGTCTCGGCTCGAGAGAGTCGCTTGCCGCCGGCTACGAAGAAATCCATCGCCGGCGCGGTGACTCGAACATTTTGTGCGCCCTTGTCGCCCAGCTTTGCTGGTTGGAGAAGGCTCACTTGCTGATCGGCGTGAATTTTGCTGACGCGGTTGTGATCCGCAAATTTCAGCTCTGCCCGGCCCGCCTGTGCTTCCATCGGCTGGGACCCTTCAGAGCGTAGGCGTACGGCGCCCGAGAGCGTCGCATTCTGAACGGCATTGCGAATCGCAACCTGCATTTCCAACTTGTCCGCAAGAATGCGCGTCGAAGTCTCTTTATCTTTGGAATCCACCTGAACGTTCTGCTCGGCCAATACACGTTCCAGCGTGTTGTCATCCTTCAAGAACAACGTAACCAGGTCGGCTTGCCCCCGCTGGGTCGCTGATTGTGCATGAGCGTGCCACAGCAGAATTTCTCGCGGCGCCTTTTGAACCAATGCCCGGTCGCCGGTGATGGTCGACGGGACCTGGCCGTTTACAGCAATCTGAACCTGCGATTGCAGGGTGAGCACGCCGTCATTAGCGACATACTTCGCGCCTACCGCCGACCCGCTGGCTTGCGGCACGCGAAAATCCACGCGCTCGTTGGTCCACGCATCGCTCGTTTTTTGATTGAAAACCAGTCCGGTGGTCGTGAGATGCAGCGGGTTCTTCAGTTCCTTCGGAGGCGCCTGGTCGGGATGCAGAATTCCCTGCGGGTTCGCCTGCAAGTCGATTGAGACCTCACCCGTGCTGGTGACGTTTCCCGAGGACTGATCGTATTCGAACGTCTGCCCATAGATCTGATCGAAGCGGGACGAGTCACGGCCGTAGACCGTGATGGTCACATCGTGCAGGTCTACACGGCCGCCCTGCTTGAACTGGATGGCTTTGTTGGCTTGCAGCTTAAATAGCGTTCTTCCCTGATCGGACTTCGAGATCGTGAATCCCTGCGCACTCTGTGAATATTCAATGTTGAGTTTTCCCGGGATCTGCTTGAGCGCATTCTGCACTCGATGCTTGGCGTAGAAATAAGTGCCAAGCACCGCAAGGCAAACGAATATCGCTCCGCCGGCAAACCACCGTCGCAGGCGAGGGATGGAGATGGGCATTGGGGATAGTGTAGTAGAAAAGGCACCGGACTCTTCGCGGGTGGCCGCTCCTAAAATCCGGGGATGCCATCGCTCCAAATCCAACCCGTAATGGTCAGTAAGTGAAATTGCCTGATTTCAACAATCATCATGGAACACGGTAAAGATTCAAGGTACAGTGTCCCTGTGAACCAGCTAGTAATGACATTGCTAGTGTTTGCCACTCTGAGTGACCCTACCCTCTTTTTCGCACAAGCGAAGCTCTCTACGAATAATCCACCGAATAGCGATCAGAGTTTAAAGATGACAAAGATTGGTGAGGTGTATTTGTTCGGTCGTCAAGCGGCGTTCCGAACCTACGAAACTCCCGATCACATTGAGGCACTAGTGCAGTACGGTGAATTTCGGTCGGAACAAGAAGCGAGGCTCGCGACTAAACAGTTGCTCAAAGAACACAGGATCACTGGTAAGGAGAACATCAATGACCTGAATGGGCACGTAATCAGCGATCGAATCGTGGCGGCCCCGAAACAAGAAAAGAAAGCGTTCATGGTCATCCGAAAGCACGGCCTGAAGTACTGGATCATTCAATCAATCTCGCTGGCAGTTGCTATGCAACTGGACGGGCTAATAGAACCGCCACCACCCCTGACGGCGGCTGCAAAGGACAGGCAGAACCCATCGTCCTGCGACAGATCGGGCGAACTCCTGTCGAAGCAGCAGCAGTTGTCCAAGGAGGGGGAGAAGAACCACCAAACTCCCCAAGGGATGGTGGCGATCAAGATCAGCGCAGATGGTGACGTTGTCGATACGACGGTAAATTCGGCGTGGTCACCTGGGGCGGTTGACGTTTTGCCGTCTCAGGCCCGATCAATGAAGTTCAAACGTCGGCCAGGGAGGACGCATTATCACCAGCAGGTTTTCCGGCACGCCGTGGGACTGTTGTTTCGTCTTCTTCTCTCCTCAGCAGAGCTTGAATGGAACTCTTCTAGCTAGTCGTAGTGGCGGT